>Ga0192244_10659_pt1 | contig 12191 bp, 10 predicted proteins | sample Koala_Koa27_L3_FD_131234 | JGI IMG/M metagenome (GOLD analysis project Ga0192244, IMG submission 131234) | Enriched cells from koala feces incubated with labeled cellulose particles, San Francisco Zoo, California, United States - Koala_Koa2-7_L3 ... | reverse complement strand
AAAATTGAACCGGCTGCCATGCCGCTTGTCACGGTTGATGAGATGCCAGCCATCAGCAGTGCCAGTGCAAATACTGTAACTGCATTACTGCCCAGCAAGGGTGCAAGTAACGATTGTGCCTGCTGCAATTCTTCTACCTGAATGTTGTTTTTATAAAATGTAGTGGCTGCCAGTAATATCATGGCACTGTTTATCGCCCATCCGACAATCATGGAGAACAGCGTGTCAAAAAGCTCATATTTCAAAACTTTCCGTACAGAGTGTTCATCTTGTTTGTTGTATTCATGGCTTTGGATTACTTCCGAATGCAAAAAAAAGATTGTGTGGCATTACCACAGCGCCTAATACACTCATTATTATCAGTATACTCCCTTGTGGAAAAGAAGGCCTTATCCAACCTACAACAGCCTGCGGCCAATCTATCTGTACCAAAAACAGTTCGTAAATAAACGAAAGTCCGATAACAGAAACAAAAGCGATAATGGCACGCTCAATCTTTTTATAGGAGTTGGTAAAAAGCATGATAAGCACAAATGCCGTAGTCAGTACGGCTCCCCATATGATAGGTACTCCAAACAGCATTTGCAAGGCGATGGCTCCGCCCAGAATTTCTGCCAGCGAGGTTGAAATCGATGCCAGCACGGCTGTAGCCAATATGGGGCGTGAGATCCATTTGGGAGTATACCGGGTTGCCGCTTCTGACAGGCATAGCCCTGTGACAATGCCCAGATGAGCGACATTGTGCTGCAAAATAATCAGCATGACCGTCGAGATGGTAACCACCCATAATAATGAATAGCCGAACGCTGAACCAGCCGCAAAATTGGAGGCCCAATTGCCGGGATCTATAAAGCCAACTGTTACCAATAATCCGGGACCTATGTATCTGAAAATATCCAAACCGCCCAAATAGCGTTTGTGATCTTTTCGCATCAAATCTTTCAGTATATTTTTCATGCCACTGTACTATCTCCTTTTTTTAATCAGGGTGTTGTAGTTTTGATAAAAATATGAATAAAAAACAAAACACTGGCTGTTTCGGTTCATTAAAAGCTCTCCTCATTTACAATATACCTACTTCTTGCAATACATAAAATCAAAACAAGAGCCGTATGAGTAATACATACAGCCCTTGTTCCGATGTCTCTTCATTGATATGAAAGAATCAGTAGCCCATCTCATGCAAAGCTCTACAAAGTTGATCCGGACAGGAAGTGGGACGCATACCACAGCGTATTCCTTCCAGACGGCTGATAACATCTTTTACTGGCATCCCCTTAATTAAACGGGAAATGCCTTGCAGATTGCCATTGCAGCCTCCCCAAAATGTGACATCTTTTACGATATTGTCTTCAACTTCAATTTCGATGTTGCTGCTACAGGTTCCTTGTGTCTTGTAATTGTAAACCATTGTTTATTCTTCCTCCGGCTTCATGTTGGTATAGACAGTTTGGACATCGTCAAACTCTTCCAGACGTTCAATCATCTTATTTATGGTTTCACGATGTTCGGGCAACACGTCTTTCAAATCGTTGGGAATATAGGTAAAGTCACCACCTACATCCTCAAAGCCTTGTTCCTCCAGATGCTTTTGTATGGCAGAATAGCTTTTGGGGTCGCCGTAAATAGTGATTGTACCTTCTTCATCATCTTCCTCATAGTCCTCGTCCACATCAAAGTCAATCATGTCAAGGATAAATTCCTCCATATCCATGTCATCTTTCTTTTTGAAAGTAAAGACGCATTTATGGTCAAATAAGAAGGCTAACGAACCCATTGTACCCAAGTTACCGCCAAATTTGTTAAATACAGAACGGACGTCGGCCACCGTACGTGTGGGGTTATCGGTCAAAGTATCTACAAAAACGGCAATACCATGAGGACCGTATCCTTCATACGTCATGCCCTTGTATTCGCTTTGGTCTTTTCCCATTGCATTCTTAATGGCGCGTTCAATATTATCCTTCGGCATGTTTTCGCGTTTGCACGTAGCAATTACTGAACGCAATGCCGGATTGTTTTCAGGTTCAGGACCACCAGCTTTCACCGCAATAGCAATTTGCTTACCCAGGCGTGTAAAAGTTTTGGCCATGTGTCCCCATCTCTTTAATTTTGTAGCTTTTCTATATTCAAATGCTCTTCCCATTGGACTTGTATTTTTATTATTAAATTAATTGTTTTCCTATTCTTAACGCAATTTTGCTCCCAGTCTATTTTCCAGGTTGGCTATCAGTTTGGTCATTATCTTATCAATTTGCTTGTCGTTCAATGTCGCATTTTCATCCTGTAACAGGAAACTTACAGCATAGCTCTTTTTACCAGGCTCCAAATTTTTGCCTTCATAGACATCGAACAGGGCTACTTCCTTAAGAAGTTTTCTCTCGGTTTCGTAAGCAATCTTTTCTATTTCAGCAAACTGTACCTTTTTGTCAATCAACAATGCCAAATCGCGTTTTACAGCCGGATATTTGGAAAGCTCTTTATAACTGATCTTTACATTTTTAATGGCTTTCAGCAACTCTTTCCAATTAAAGTCGGCATAATACACAGTATTGTCTATATCAAACAGTTTCAGCAGTTTCCTGGTTACAACTCCAAATGTAGCCAACCTCTTGCCACTTCTAGTTTGCACGGACAATGCAGTTGCATAAATGTCGTCTGCAAGATTGCCGACAACCAAATCGCGTATGTTGATGCCTAAACGCGTGAATATATTCTCTACGTATGCTTTCAGCTGATATACAGAAGTATCTTCATCGGCATGTGCCCATGAGTTGGAAACTTTTTTCCCAGTTACCCACAAACTTAAATGATAATCTTCGCTGTATGCCGCAAGTGTTTTTTCCGGATTCTTCTTTTCTTCATGATAATAATAGCAATTACCGAACTCAAAGAATTTTAGGTCTGCATTTTTCCGGTTGGTGTTATGGGCAATGCTTTCGAGACCTCCGAACAGCAATGTCTGTCGCATGGCATTCAAATCGGTGCTAAGCGGGTTCATAAGCATTACCAGATGTTTGGTTGGATAGGATTCCAAACCGTCATAATATGCAGCGCGTGTTAAGGAGTTGTTCAGAATTTCATTAAAGCCACATCCAACCAATTGCTCGGCAATCAAGTTCTGAAGTTTGTTTGATTTGTCATTCTCCCCTTTCGTCGTGAGGCTTGACTTCAGTGTAGTTGGTATTTCTACATTGTTATAGCCATAGATACGCAGGATATCTTCAATGACATCGCAGTCGCGCTGTACATCGACACGATAGGGCGGAACATCGAGGGTCAAGCCTTCTGCGGTTTCTGTTACGATTTTCATCTCCAGGCTGCTCACGATATTCTTAACAGTCTCGGGCGGAATGACTTTGCCAATCAGTGTGTTGACCTTGTTGTACAGAAGCTCTACCCGGAAGTCCTTGGCTGGAGCGGCACATACGTCTTTAATTTCGGATGAAATAGTACCTCCGCCCAGTTCTTTTACCATAAGTGCTGCCAGCTTCAGGCAATATATGGTTACATTGGGGTCAATGCCTCTTTCAAAACGGAAAGAAGCATCGGTATTTAGTCCGTGACGACGAGCAGTTTTGCGAACCCATGTAGGGTGGAAATAAGCACTCTCCAAGAATACGTCTTTTGTAGCTTCCGTCGAACCGGAATCCAGACCGCCAAACACCCCTGCAATACACATGGCTTCATCCTTGTTGCAAATCATCAAATCACGTTCATTCAGCTTCCGCTCAACGCCGTCAAGTGTAACAAACGGGGTTCCTTCGGGCATTGTCTTGACAATGACTTCCCCACCCTTGATTTTGTCGGCATCAAAGCAATGGAGCGGCTGTCCGAAAGCATGTACGATATAATTGGTTACATCGACCACATTGTTGATGGGACGCAAGCCTATGATGCGTAATTTATTCTGCAACCATTCGGGGCTTTCCTTTACTGTCACTCCTTTTACCGTAACACCGGCATATCGTGGACATGCTTCAGCATTCTCAACAGTAACCTTTATGTCCAAGTCGTGATTGTCAACCGTAAAGGCTTCTACCGAAGGTTTCTGCAAAGTTGCTTGCTTGCCGTTCTGTATCAGGTAAGCATACAGATCGCGCGCCACTCCGTAGTGAGAACATGCATCTGCACGGTTAGGGGTAATGTCAACCTCGAGGACATAGTCACTTTTAATATTGTAATAGTCTTTGGCAAGTGTCCCCGGAACTGCCGATTCGGGCAATGCAATGATACCGGCATGGTCTGTGCCAATTCCGATTTCATCTTCTGCGCAAATCATACCATTCGATTCAACTCCACGTAACTTAGACTTTTTAATGACAAAGCATTCATCACCATCATACAGTTTTGTGCCCAATGTTGCTACTACGACTTTTTGTCCCGCAGCTACATTGGGAGCTCCACATACAATCTGTACCGGTTCCCCCTGACCTAAATTGACTGTAGTGACATGCATGTGGTCGGAATTGGGATGAGGTTCACAGGTGAGTACCTCACCGATTACCAACCCTTCCAATCCTCCTTTAATGGTTTGTACCTCTTCCACACTGCCTGTTTCCAATCCGATAGATGTGAGTGCGGCGGCAACTTCATCTGGTGTCAAATCAAAATTGACATACTCTTTTAGCCAATTATAAGAGATATTCATATCGTTATTATTTTATTGTTTTCCAAAGCGACCCGCAAAGTTAATAAGTTTTTTGATTTTATCCCAAAAGAAAATGATAAAAGGCTTTTTGGCATATTAGCGGCGGTGATGTGGAGTGAGAGACTGTCTTTTGCGTAATAAACCAGTCAGTTCGTCACACAGCCGGGATTTGACCTCAGGCATCGGAATTTCATAACCTGATTCTTTTTGCAGTGAGGTTACTCCTTTATCAATAAAGCCACATGGATTGATATGGCTAAAATAACACAAATCGGTATTCACGTTCAAGGCAAGGCCGTGCATTGTTACATAATGGCTGCTCTTTACACCAATTGCACAGATTTTTCGTGCGTTTGCCGTATTGCCATCCAGCCACACCCCAGTAGCTTTTTCTAGTCTGCCGGACACGATGTTGTAGGATGCACAGACACGTATTACAGCTTCTTCAAGCAGATGCACGTATTCTTTCAATCCTAACGAGAATTCTTCTAGATTCAGAATGGGATAACATACCAGTTGGCCGGGGCCATGATAAGTAATATCGCCTCCCCGGTCTATATGGAATAGTTCGGCACCGATTTTATGAAGTTGCTCGGCATTCAGCAACATATTATTTTCTTTCCCGCTGCGCCCCAATGTATATACAGGCGGATGTTCGCAAAGCACAATGCTGTTCACATATTCTTTATCAGCCAGTTTGGCCTGTACAAGTGTATCAAACCATTCGGTTTGTTTTTTCCATGCTTCCGGATAAGTAATCTTACCCCAATCGGATATTTCCAGTTTCATAATTTATTTCAGTAACGGCAAATATGATATGTAGACAAGGTTTCTGCCAACGTCATTCTTTGCAAAAATAGCGAAAACTTTTAGAAAAGCATAAAATGGCGACCGCTTGTCATTTCTGCTTTTAAAATAGAAGTGGTAACTTTGTACAGAATCAAAAGATGTGATTATGGAATTTCCACAAGTAGATTTACCTGTCAACATGATTGCCTGGACTGAAGTGACAGAAGATATTTTGAATATTTACAAGCAATCTTGCCGGCTGAAAGCCTGTATCTTGGCTCTTTGTACAAAGGGCTCCCTTACTGTATCAATCAACCTCATCGATACTGAGATCAAGCAGGGCGATTTGGTTGTTTTATTGCCAGGTACTATTATCCAGATTTATGAACAGAAAGAAAACATACGCGTAGGCTTTGTCGGATTTTCCTCCAATTGCATCAATGGAATCAACCTGATCCAATCTGCCCTCAATTCTTTTTCTACGATATTGGAGTATCCTGTCATACGGGTCAATGCGGTTGTTGCTTCCTATTTCAATGACTATTTCTCTTTATGGGCACGTATTACAACCGGGCCATACCCTCCAGATACAAGGATGGCCCAAAGTTGTCTAGAGCAATTGTTGTATGTTATAGATAAATTGTATAACACACAACCACAACCGGAACGTCCTCCTAAAAGCCGCAAAGAGGCAATCTGCCACAGGTTCATACAATTGGTTATCGAAAACTATACACGAGAACGCCGTGCCCAATTTTACGCAGACCGGTTGGGCCTTTCCCTGCAACATCTTAGCAATATCGTAAAGCAAGTTACTGGAAAAAATCTCCTTGATATCATAGCAAGCGTAATGCTTACCGATATCAAAGCGAAATTAAAATCGACGGATATGACCATACAGGAAATAGCCTATTCATTAAACTTTCCCAGTGCATCATTCTTTGGTAAATATTTCAAAAGACATATGGGGATGAGCCCGCTGGAATACAGAAACAGTTAAAGTTTGTTCCTCGGAAATTAATTTTCCTTTTTGTGGTAACAGTTCGCCAATAAGTTCTATATTTGTGGATATATTTTCTAAACTACAATGTGGATTTGTAATTAAAAAAGCCATATGAAAAAGCAATATGCCAGTTTATTTATGCTTCTGCTTGCAGCATGCGGATTTTTCTATTCTTGCGGTAACATTGCGAACAAAAGCACCGGCAAGCTCAGGTTTGACAGTATACAAATCAACCAAACGACCCATCTCTTCAACGATACAGTCAAACCTGCATGTAACCTGGTCGTGAATTTTGCCTATGCTTCACATTCAGTCGATTCCCTATTGAAAGACAGTCTGAATACTTTTTTCCTTTCGGCTTGCTTTGGAGAGAATTATTTGGCCCAAACGCCTGAAGAAGCTATAAAGCAATATGCAGAGAAATATGCGGCCAATTACCGTATAGACTTGGAACCAATGTATAAACAGGATGAGCAGGAAGATCTTGAAAATACCTATGCATGGTATTCATATTACCGAAATCTAGAAAGTCATGTGCAATGGTGTACCGACGATTTGTTGGTGTATCGCATATATTATCACGAGTACACGGGGGGAGCTCATGGAAACTACATGACCTCTTTCCTCAATATCAATTTGAATACTCTAATACCTGTGCATCTGGATGATCTGTTTGTTGAAGATTATAAAGAACTCCTCACAGAGCTTTTGTGGCAGCAATTGATGGCAGACAACGACGTATCAAGCCGCCAGGAAATTGAAGATTTAGGATATGGAAGTACAGGCGAGCTGGAACCGACCGAGAATTTCTATCTGACGTCAAAAGACATCACGTTTTATTATAACATATACGAAATAGCCCCATATGTAATGGGACCGACCCAGATAACATTACCTTTCGCAAGCATACAACATCTGTTGAATGGCAACAGTGATGTACTTAAGAATCTGAATTAAATAAAGAGGCAGATAATCTTTAATGGCATTTTGGGAATAATGGATTTGATACTGAAATATTTTCCGGAACTTACCGAACAGCAGAAGCAACAGTTTGCTGCGTTGTACGAACTTTATCATGATTGGAATTCTAAAATAAACGTCATCTCCCGAAAGGATATTGATAATTTGTATGAACACCATGTGCTCCATTCGTTGGGGATAGCCAAGGTCATTCGTTTCAAACTGGGAACCAAGATAATGGATTTAGGTACAGGAGGAGGGTTTCCGGGTATCCCGCTGGCTATACTTTTTCCAGGGGTTCAATTTCATTTAATCGACAGCATCGGCAAGAAGGTACGTGTAGCAACCGAAGTTTCCCGCAGCATAGGACTGCAGAATACAACATTCCTGCATGCACGCGCCGAAGAGGAAAAGCACTTGTTCGATTTTGTAGTTAGCCGTGCTGTAATGCCTTTGGTCGACTTAATGAAAATTGTGCGCAAAAACATATCTCCCAATCAGCAAAATGTTTTGCCTAACGGTCTTATTTGCCTTAAAGGAGGAGAGTTGGAGAAGGAAGCAATGCCTTTTAAGCACAAAACAACTATGTGGGATCTGAAAGACTACTTTACAGAAGAGTTCTTTCAAACCAAGAAAGTCGTTTATGTAGCGCCTTAATAACACCTTAAGATATACATAGGTATTATGAAAATAAAAAGATTTGAATTTAATATGTTTCCCGAAAACTGTTATGTTTTATGGGATGAAACAAATGAAGCGGCTGTCATAGATCCTGGTTGCTTCTATGAAGAGGAAAAGCAAGCATTGAAGAATTTCATACTGAATGAAGGGCTCAATGTAAAGCACTTGTTGAACACACACCTGCATTTGGATCATATCTTCGGAAATCCGTTTATGCTGAAAGAGTTTGGACTGAAAGCCGAAGCTAATCAGGCTGATGAGTTCTGGATTGACGAAGCCCCCAAGCAAAGCCGTATGTTTGGGTTTCAGTTACAAGAGGAACCTGTTCCGCTAGGTAATTATCTGCATGACGGTGATATCATTACCTTTGGAAATACAAAACTGGAAGCCATTCATGTGCCGGGGCATTCGCCAGGAAGCCTTGTTTTCTACTGCGCTGCCGATTGTTGCATGTTTTCAGGCGATGTGCTTTTCCAAGGCAGTATCGGCCGTGCAGACTTGGCTGGGGGGAAATTTTGACGAACTGATAGACCATATATGCAGCCGTCTGTTCGTTTTGCCCAATGATACAACCGTTTATCCGGGACATGGCGCCCCTACTACCATCGGAATTGAGAAAGCGGAAAATCCGTTCTTCAGATAATATCTTATAATTTTTCACCATGAAAAACGATCTGTTAGCCTACCGTCATATCGGTATCAATGAAAAAGACGAGAAGCAAATGCTTCAGAAAATCGGGGTCGGCAGTCTTGATGAATTGATAGACAAAACTCTTCCACCCAACATCCGCCTACCACAACCTTTGGCATTGCCTGAAGCAATGACCGAATATGAGTTTGGACAACATATTGCGGAACTGGCAGCCAAGAACAAGCTATATACAAGCTACATTGGCATGGGCTGGTATAACACCATCACTCCTGCAGTTATCCAACGGAACGTGTTTGAAAATCCGGTATGGTACACGTCCTATACACCTTATCAGACAGAAGTGTCGCAAGGACGTTTGGAAGCACTGATGAATTTCCAGACGGCCATATGCGACCTGACCGGCATGCCGCTGGCCAATTGTTCACTTTTGGACGAAGCCACGGCAGCAGCCGAGGCTGTAACCATGATGTATGCACTGAGACCGCGCGATATGCAAAAATCGGGGGCTAATGTCGTATTTGTGGATGAAAATATTTTCCCGCAAACATTGGCTGTAATGACTACCCGTACCATTCCCCAAGGCATCTGCCTGCGTGTGGGTAAATGCGATGAAATGGAATTCTCGGGCGATGTATTTGCCTGTGTGCTTCAATATCCCAATTCCAATGGTAATGTGGAAAATTACCGTTCTTTTGTTGAAAAGGCTCATGCCGCCAATTGTAAAGTTGCTGTTGCCGCCGATATCTTAAGCCTTGCTTTGCTGGCTCCCCCGGGTGAATGGGGGGCGGACATCGTATTTGGTTCTACCCAACGGCTGGGAACCCCCATGTTTTACGGAGGCCCTTCGGCTGCTTATTTTGCAACACGCGACGAATACAAACGCAACCTCCCGGGGCGTATCATCGGATGGTCAAAAGACAAATATGGAAAACTATCCTACCGCATGGCATTACAGACCCGTGAGCAACACATCAAGCGGGAAAAAGCCACGTCAAACATCTGTACGGCTCAGGCTTTGCTGGCTATAATGGCGGGGTATTATGCCGTATATCATGGGCCCGAAGGAATACATGCGATAGCAAGCCGCATTCACAGTATTGCGGTTTTGGTGGAAAAACAACTTTGCAAATTGGGATACAGGCAACTCAATGAACAATACTTCGACACACTGCGGTTGACACTGCCGGAAGGAATATCTGCCGAACAGATACGTACCGTAGCGTTGAATCACCAGATAAACCTCCGGTATTTCGACAACGGTGATATAGGTATCAGCATCGACGAGACAACAGATTTGGAAGCTACCAACATACTGCTTTCAGTTTTTGCCATTGCAGCCGGTAAAGAGTGTACAACCATACAGGACATCCCCGATGGCTGCCAAATCAAGCCCGAACTGAAACGTCAGAGTACCTATCTCACGCACGAGGTGTTCAACAGATACCACACTGAGACGGAAATGATGCGCTACATCAAACGCCTCGACCGGAAAGACATTTCACTGGCCCACTCCATGATTTCCCTCGGCTCGTGTACCATGAAACTGAATGCGGCTGCCGAAATGCTTCCGCTTAGCCGTCCTGAGTTTATGAACCTGCATCCGCTGGTTCCGGAAGACCAGGCAGAAGGTTTCCGTGAACTGATTCATAACCTTGGCGAAGCATTGAAAACCATTACCGGATTTGCAGGTGTCAGCATTCAGCCCAATTCCGGTGCTGCGGGCGAATACACCGGATTGCGCGTGATACGTAGCTATCTGGAAAGCATTGGTCAGGGGCACCGCAACAAAATACTGATTCCGACATCCGCACACGGCACCAATCCTGCCAGTGCCATCCAGGCTGGTTTTACAACGGTGACTTGTGCCTGCGATGTACAGGGCAACGTGGATATGGATGATTTGCGCAGCAAAGCAGAGGCAAACAGGGACGACTTGGCTGCCCTGATGATTACCTACCCTTCTACCCACGGTATTTTTGAGACAGAAATTGTGGAAATTTGCCGTATCATCCATGCTTGTGGAGCTCAGGTATATATGGATGGTGCAAACATGAATGCACAGGTTGGCCTTACCAACCCGGGCTTTATTGGTGCCGATGTCTGCCATCTGAATCTGCATAAGACCTTTGCTTCGCCTCATGGTGGCGGTGGTCCAGGAGTAGGCCCCATTTGTGTGGCAAAGCACCTGGTTCCTTTTTTGCCGGGGCACGACCTGTTTGGCAACAGCACCAACGCGGTGTCGTCTGCTCCTTTTGGAAGTGCAGGCATTCTCCCCATTACTTACGGATATATCCGCATGATGGGAGCCGAAGGACTGACTCGTGCCACAAAGATTGCCATATTGAACGCAAACTATCTGGCTGCATGTTTCAACGATACGTATGGCATTGTATACCGTGGAGCAACAGGATTTGTTGGTCATGAAATGATACTGGAATGCCGCAAGATACACGAAGAGACCGGAATTACCGAGAACGATATTGCCAAGCGCCTGATGGACTACGGATATCATGCACCTACGCTGTCCTTCCCTGTTCACGGTACCTTAATGATTGAGCCTACAGAAAGCGAAAGCCTGGCAGAATTGGATAATTTTGTACATGTAATGCTCAACATTTGGAATGAGATTCAGGAAATTAAAGAAGGAAAAGCGGACAGAAACGACAATGTTCTGATCAACGCCCCACATCCGGAATACGAAGTCGTCAGTCAGAACTGGGAGCACAGCTACTCGCGCGAAAAGGCTGTTTATCCCATTGAGAGTGTCCGCGAAAATAAATTCTGGATCAATGTAGCCCGTGTCGACAATACGCTAGGCGACCGTAAGCTGCTTCCTACAAGGTATGGCACATTTGAATAATGACATAAAATTCCAGCAGTTTCTTTGAAAAGGCTTGTATGTTTACAGATTTGAGGCTCAAAATAGAAGAGGTACGGACGGATGACATTGCATTTTGATTATACAGGGACACTCAGTAAATAGTATAAAATTAGCCAACTAATTCATACACAAAGTATTGCAAATTAGTTGGCTTTTTTGTATCTTTAGGTATTCCCCCGAAAATAAGGTTTGGCAGCCAAAACGGGGGAAATACTCCGACTAAGATATGGCTAAGATACAAAATATTTCAGAAATTCACCCTACTTTGGGGTTTACAGAATTTGATGTTCTGGAAAAATACCGTAAGAGTTTTAATGAGAGTGAGCTTGGCAGGCTTCACTCGGTGTTTCCGTTTGATCGTATGGCAAAAGCCGCAGGCCTGTCGGAACAGCGTCTGGGACGCAGGAATATCTTCAGCCCTGCGGCGAAGATTGCCCTCATGGTCCTGAAGGCGTATACCGGATTCTCCGACAGACAGCTGGTGGAACATCTGAACGGCAACATACACTATCAGATGTTCTGCGGAATCATGATAGACCCGTCCTTTCCTATAACCAACTACAAGATAGTCAGT
>Ga0192244_10658_pt1 | contig 12195 bp, 11 predicted proteins | sample Koala_Koa27_L3_FD_131234 | JGI IMG/M metagenome (GOLD analysis project Ga0192244, IMG submission 131234) | Enriched cells from koala feces incubated with labeled cellulose particles, San Francisco Zoo, California, United States - Koala_Koa2-7_L3 ... | reverse complement strand
TACGACCTTTAACAGCGTATATTCAGTTCGTTTAATATTTTACGCATAGCTTCAAATGTTGTAATGCGTGTAGGAACCAAAGGCAGACGAAGTTTGTTTTCAATCATTCCCATGGCATTCAACATTGCTTTTACTCCTGCAGGATTACCGTCAACAAATAGCAATTTAAATAATTCCGCAAATTTGTGGTGTATATCCAATGCGTTGGCATAATCGCCCTGTAATGCCAAACGCACCATGCGACTGAATTCGCGTGGAAAAGCATTGCCTATGACTGATATAATACCAACAGCTCCTAACGTGATTAAAGGGAATGTAATACCATCATCTCCAGAAATAACATCAAAGTTTGCCGGTTTATTTTTGATAATATCATCCATTTGTGTAATATCTCCCGAAGCTTCTTTGATGGCTATGACGTTTTTAAAATCGTGAGCAATGCGTAAGGTTGTTTCGGCTTTCATGTTCACTCCTGTACGTCCTGGTACATTATAAAGTACAATAGGTAAATCTGTTGATTCTGATATCGTTTTGTAGTGTTGGTAAATACCTTCCTGAGAGGGCTTATTGTAATACGGAACAACAGATAAAATGGCGTCTACGCCTCTGAAATCATCTTTTTTCAGTGTTTCGACTACGGCACGTGTATTATTACCTCCTACTCCCAAAAGGATAGGAATTCGTCCGTTTACACGTTCTATTACCATGCTTTTAATTTTCTGTTTTTCTTCTTCTGTCAATGTCGGAGTTTCGGCTGTAGTGCCTAATACACATAAAAAGTCGGTATTATTTTGCAATTGATAATCTACCAAACGCATTAGGGCATTGTAGTCAACGCTTTCATCTTCTTTGAACGGAGTAATCAGCGCAACGCCCATTCCTCTTAATTTAGTCCGTATCATGGGTTTCTATAATAATCTCTAATTTGACGATGTGCAAAAGTACGATTTTTTTCTATTTATACTATCATTTTTTAGGTAATAAAAAGTTTTTTGTAACATATTCTTAGGATATCATTTCCAAAAACTCGTCTTCGTTTACAATTCTTATTCCTAGTTTTTGAGCTTTTTCCAATTTGGCTGGCCCCATATTATCTCCAGCCAGGATAAAACTGGTTTTATTGGATATGCTTCCTGAGTTTTTTCCTCCATTCTTTTCGATAAGTGTTTTATATTCGTCACGGGAATGATGTGCAAAAACTCCACTTATTACGATTGACATACCAGTCAATTTGTTGGTATATGTACTGAGATCTTCTTCTTTGCGACAAAATTGTAGTCCTGCAGTTTTTAGCCGTGTTATCAGCTCTCGGTTGACGGGATTGCTGAAATATGACAAAATGCTTTGTGCTATTTTTGTTCCTATTTCATCAATATTGGTCAGCGTCTCATAGCTTGCATTTTCCAGTTCTTCAATATTCTTGAATGATTTTGCTATTTTTTTAGCTACCGTTTCACCCACAAAACGGATGCCCAATGCAAACAATACCCTTTCAAAAGGTACTTTTTTACTTGCTGCAATACCTTTGATAATGTTGTCTGCTGATTTCTCTCCCATCCTATCCAGATTTTTAATATCATCTGCTGTAAGTTGATACAGATCGGCGGTATTCTTTATTAGTCCCAATCGGTAAAACATATCAATAGTTTCTGGGCCAAGGCCGTCTATATTCATGGCTTTACGGCTTATAAAATGTTCTATTTTGCCTTTAATTTGCGGTGGACATGCCGTTTCATTGGGGCAGTAATGGGCCGCTTCGCCTTCGTAGCGTATTAGCTTGCTTCCACATTCCGGACAATGGGTGATAAACGTGACTTTATCTCCAATAAGAATGCGGGCATCCTTGTCTACTCCAGTAATCTTGGGGATAATTTCGCCTCCTTTTTCTACGTAAACCATATCGCCGATGTGCAAGTCCAGACCTTCAATAATGTCGGCATTGTGTAAAGAGGCCCGTTTTACGATGGTTCCTGACAGTTGTACGGGATCTAGATTGGCAACAGGTGTTATGGCACCTGTCCGCCCCACCTGATAGGTGACTTTGTTGAGACGCGTTAACGCACGTTCAGCCTGGAATTTATAAGCAATGGCCCATCGGGGAGATTTGGCTGTATATCCTAAGTTCTTTTGTTGTCTTTGGCTGTTGACTTTCAGTACAATGCCGTCTGTCGCCACTGGCAGGTTCTTGCGTTCCGTGTCCCAATAGTTGATGTATTCAAAAATCTCTTCAAGCGAACGGACTTTTTTCATATGTTCTGAGATTTTAAATCCCCAATTGGAGGCCGCTTGCAGATTTTCATAATGTCCGTCAAAGGGGAGTTCGTCTCCTAACAGGTAATAGAGATAAGCGTCAAGCTTGCGGGCGGCTACCACAGCGGAATTTTGAAGTTTGAGCGTACCGGAAGCTGCATTGCGTGGATTGGCGAAGAGAGGTTCCTCTCGAGTTTCTTTTTCCCGGTTTAGTTCTTCAAAAACAACCCAAGGCATAAGAATTTCCCCTCTTATTTCAAATAATTGGGGATAATCGCCATGCAATACAAGCGGAATACTGCGGATCGTTTTTACGTTATCCGTCACATCGTCGCCTTTTTCTCCATCTCCTCTGGTAACAGCACGTATAAGTTTCCCGTTTTCATAGGTTAGCGAGATGGATGTTCCATCGTATTTTAATTCACAGCATATTTCAAAATCTTCATTCAGCGATTTTTTAACACGGTCATAAAATTCGCTGACTTCGCTTTCCGAGTAGGTGTTTCCTAAAGAAAGCATTGGATATTTGTGTGCTACTTGTGTAAAATTCTTGTTGATATCACTTCCCACTCGCATGGTAGGCGAATTGGCGTCCATGTATTCCGGATGTTCATTCTCCAGCTCTTGGAGTTTGTGCATCATGTCATCAAATTCTTTATCGGAAATGGCAGGAGCGTTTAGGATGTAATAGTTGTAATTGTGCTGATGCAGTTCTGTACGTAACTGGTCTATTTGTTCTTTTATCGTCATAAGAGTTCCTGGATTGTTTGGAAGACAAAAATAGAAGTTTCTGCTTGAATATTTGTATTTTTGCGGAAAAATAAAAAATATGCGTATTGACATTATCACTGTTTTACCTGAAATGATTGAAGGATTCTTCAATTGTTCTATAATGAAACGTGCTCAAGACAAAGGGCTTGCGCAAATACATATTCATAACCTTAGGGATTATACGAAAGATAAATATCGTCGTGTGGACGACTATCCCTTTGGAGGCTTTGCCGGTATGGTTATGAAAATTGAACCTATAGAGCGCTGCATTGAGTCTTTAAAAGCTGAAAGAGGCTATGACGAAGTGATATTCACTACACCAGATGGTGAACAGTTTAATCAGTCTATGGCAAATACATTGTCGCTGGCTCAAAATTTGATAATTCTATGTGGCCATTTTAAAGGGATAGATTATCGTATCCGTGAGCATTTGATAACAAAGGAAGTCAGCATAGGTGATTATGTTTTGACAGGTGGCGAGTTGGCTGCTGCAGTGATGGCAGATGCAATTGTACGCATTATACCCGGGGTTATTTCGGATGAGCAATCGGCTCTTTCCGATTCATTTCAGGATAACTTGCTGGCAGCGCCTGTTTATACACGTCCCGCTGAATATAAAGGATGGAAAGTTCCAGATATTTTACTTTCTGGACATGAGGCCAAGATTAAGGAGTGGGAATTGCAACAGTCCTTGGAACGGACTCGCAGATTGCGTCCAGATTTACTGAATGAATGATTCTTATGTGTAAGGAAAATAGAAAAAGGACATTCGTGTGGGATGTCCTTTTTTTTAAATGTTTATGCGAATGGGCATTCAGTGTAAGAATTTAGACCTCGAGCGCACCAATAATGTCGGTAACGGAACTGTAATTATGTCGATCTAGATAGTCATTAATACCTTCTATAACCTTGGTTGTAACTGTCGGATCAATAAAGTTGGCTGTACCAATTTGGACAGCTGTTGCTCCTGCAAGCATAAACTCTACAGCATCTTTCCAGTTCATAATCCCTCCCAATCCAATGACCGGAATTTTTACAGCCTTGGATACCTGCCAAACCATACGTAGAGCGATAGGTTTTACTGCTGGTCCTGACATTCCACCGGTTATAGTAGAAAGAATGGGGCGTTTGCGCTCTGCATCAATAGCCATTCCTAATAAAGTATTTATAAGTGAAACGCTATCCGCACCGCCAGTCTCGGCTGCTTTGGCAATTTCGGTTATGTCGGTCACATTAGGAGACAACTTAACTATGAGTGTTTTTTTGTATACAGAACGTACAGCTTTTACTACTTCTTCAGCTCCTTTTGCAGTAACCCCAAAAGCCATTCCACCTTGTTTTACATTAGGGCATGAGATGTTTAATTCTATGGCAGGAATATTTACAAGACTATCAATTATTTCCGCCGTTTTCATATAATCTTCAATGGTAGAACCTGATACATTGACAATCATATTGGTTTGAATGTCTTTGATACGCGGATATATATGTTCAACAAAGTAATTTACACCTTTATTTTGCAGTCCTACAGCGTTTAACATGCCTGAAGGCGTCTCTGCCATTCGTGGGTATGGATTCCCTTCACGTTTGTGAAGGGTAGTTCCCTTTACAATTATACCACCTATTCGCGCGATATCAATAAAATCTGCAAACTCTTCGCCATAGCCAAAGGTTCCGGAAGCCGTCATTACCGGATTCTTCATTTGCAGTTTACCAATGTTTACATTTAAATCTGCCATAATAATTTGTTTATGTTAAAAACCGGACCTTCTTTACATACACACAGATGTCCTTCTGTGGTATTTTCTACACAACATAAACATGCCCCTACCCCACAAGCCATTGTGTTTTCTAAAGAAACTTCACATTCAATGTTATGATTCTTGGCATATTGGGCTACTGCCATCATCATTGGTTTGGGGCCACAAGTATATATTTGTGTGAAATTAATCTTCTTCAATATAGAATGTTGGGTCACGTATCCTTTTTCTCCATGACTACCGTCTTCGGTAGTAGTATAAACCTCTCCATAGTTCGCAAATTGCTCCAATTGAAGCAAATCCTTACTAGTTCTTGCCCCAAGTAGAAAAATGGGCTTATAGCCCTTTTTATGCAGTTGTGCGCCCCAATATAGCATGGGAGCGGTACCAACCCCTCCACCTGCCAATAGCAATTTATCTGAAGGGTTTTCTGGCAGTGTAAAGCCATTTCCTAAAGGCAATATTACGTTGATTATATCACCGGTTTGGGCTTTTCCTAATTGCTTGGTACCGTCTCCAACCAATTGAATGAGAAACCAGATTTCATTTTTTTCTCTGTCTACATAGTTAATGGAAATGGGACGACGCAAGAAAGTGTTGGGTGATTGGTCTACCCGTATTTCGGCAAATTGTCCAGGTTGCATTTCCGGTAAAGGATGCGGACTAGTCAGCTTTAATAATGTGTAGCGCGCATGGAGTTGGACATTTTCCGTTACAGTTAAATCTAAAATGTATTTTTTCATATTCAATGAAAATAAATGTCTTTATTCTTTGGATGCAAAGATACTTGATTTTTATACAACCACAGAGAGCTTTTTAGCCCAATTTTTCAGGTTTAAAAGTTTCATAAGTGTTGTCATCAAAAAAAATGCGTATTTCTGTGATTTTTCTAGATGGTCTTTCTTTGTATATAACCTCTTGTTTTACAATATCTTTATGCTTGATTTCCTCGTCTTCTAATGGTATTTCCTTGCGTTTTTTTTCATCTGCCTGGTAGGTGGACGCATTTGGGGTATTCTCGGCAAATAGCGGATAAGTGAAATGACTGTTATCGGTAGTAGGATCGTTACTCATGTTGCCTTCACCGGTTAATAGCCACTCTAAATTGATATCATTGTATCTCTTGTGTAATTTAAGGATAACTTCTGTACTTGGATATTTATTTCTAGACCCTAAAATGTGTGAAATGGTAGCTTGTGCAACATCTATACTCTCTGCAAATGCACCTGCCGTTAACTTTTCACGCTCCATTATCATCTTAAATCTATCTTTTATAGTCATAGCTATTAAAATAAAGTTGTACTATGTTTCAGTTACAAAGGTAATAATTAAAAATACAAATGCAAATTTATTAATGTGATTTAGTGTATTACATTTGTTATAGGCGTAATGTGCTGATAATTTACAATTTTGAATATTTGTTTTATTACAATTGAAATATATTATTCATTGACAATTTAATTGTCACGCATAAATTATTGATATACAGATTATTATTTATCATTTACAAATTAATCTGTGGCATACGAAGCTTTACCATGCAGTATTATCGGATATGTATTCGATTAATGATTAAAAAAAACATTCATATTTAATAGATTATCAAGTATATACAATATTATGACTACAGTGCTAAACGATTATTTGTATGCGTGTAAAGTCATTATAAATGTAAATATATCGAGCGTTGACATTTGTAGTGTTGATTAATAATGTGAATCCACGGGTAATTTATTGTATTATTACATTTCTAATATTTATTATTGTAAATGTTAGAGATTGCAAAAATACTTATATAAATAAATTATATGGTTTTGAAAAATGAGAAAGGTAAGAATTGGGATTTTTAATTAAGGAAGCGGAAGCTTTAAAGTGATTTCCTTGCTTTCTTTACGCACAGTTGACCGTATTTTCTGAAAAAAATGATTCTAAATGAATTTCTTGAAGCATAATCACCTGTATATAAGAATTTTAGGGCGAAAAATCCTACTGACAAATTGAGATATTCCAGATAATTTTAGCCTAATGGAATAGAATTATTATTTCAATATTAAGGCAACGAGTATGAGCTTATACTTTAAGAATGTTGGATCAATGAAAAATTTTAAATATAAGTTCACGTAAAATGTCTCCGTTACCGAGGGAAGAATTTCCTATCCCTTTTGATTGAGCATCGGCATATCTAATCTCTCCAATAATTTGCATGGTTTTTATTCCGCTGTAACATTTCATTGCTACGAGATATTCTCGGGATTGCCATGGAGTTTTTAAACCAAGAAAAGTCGAGATTCCTTGCTCTGTTTTTTCAGGAGCATAATATGCCAACATCAAGTTAGAAAAGAATCCAAAAAGTAAAGATAAAGTCATTTGTATAGGATTCGTTTTAGGATTTTCCTCAAAGTATTTTACTATTTTATTAGCTTTTAGAATATCTTTTTCAATGATTGCACTGCGCAGTTCAAAATTGTTATAGTCTTTGCTGACTCCGATGTTTAGTTCTATTTGTTCAGGAGTAATTCGTGTTTGATTTTTTGGAATTGTAATAATCAGCTTTTCCAATTCTCCCGTTAAACGGCTAAGGTCAGTTCCTACAAAATCGGTTAACATGGCAATCGCTTTGGGCTCCATATCGAACCCTTTGCGTTTCATGTATGAAGTGATGAAAGCAGGAAGTTGGTTTTCCTTTATTTTTTTGGATTCAAATAAAATTCCATGCCTTTCTATTTCAGCCGCCAGTTTTTTTCTTCTATCCAATACTCCGTGTTTATGGCATAATACCAAGATGGTTGAAACCAAAGGTTTTTGGAGATAATATGAAAGCTCTTCCATATTCCGTACTGCTTGGGCCTCTTTTACAACAATGATTTGATGTTCGGACATCATCGGATAACGCTTGGCGGCATTGATAATAGAGGCTATGTCTGTATCTCCGCCATAGACTACCGTCAGGTTGAATTCCTTTTCTGTTTCGGTAAGAATGTTGTTAGCTATATAGTTGGAAATTAAATCTATATAGTAAGACTCTTCACCCATGAGGTAGTAAATGGGACGATACTGTTTAGCGCGTAGTTCTTTTAATATATCATCGCATGTTATCTCTTGTTTTGCCATATATTGTTATAACAGATTGTTTACGAACACTTTAATATTTACTAGTTACCAATCAAATTTCAAATGTTTTACAGTCTTCTTCTCGTCAATAATCATGCGTAAAGAAGCAATGCCTATTTCCACGTGTTCTGTAACGTAGGTTTGGGTTACCATGTTATCGCTTTTGTCGGTTTTTACCCCTTCTGGAATCATAGGTTGGTCAGAGACTAGCAGTAAGGCACCTGTGGGAATGTGGTTAGCAAATCCACAACTGAATAAAGTGGCAGTCTCCATATCTACAGCCATTGCCCGAGTGGTTTTTAAATATTCCTTGAATTTCTCATCGTGTTCCCAAATACGCCTATTGGTGGTATAAACAGTTCCAGTCCAGTAATCGCGGGCATAGTCGCGTATGGCAGAAGAAACGGCACGCTGCAACATAAAAGCCGGTAGTGCAGGTACTTCTGGAGGGAAGTAATCGTTGGATGTACCTTCTCCGCGGATGGCAGCGATGGGTAAAATAAGGTCGCCTATTCGGTTCTTTTTGTCGATTCCTCCACATTTTCCCAAAAACAGACATGCTTTGGGTTTTATGGCGCTTAGCAGATCCATAATGATAGCAGCATTGGGACTACCCATTCCAAAGTTAATGATGGTAATTCCTTCAGCACTGGCCGAAATCATGTTTGCATCTTTACCTAATATGGGGACATTAAATTTATTTGCAAAGATTTCTACATATTTATTGAAATTGGTTAGAAGGATGTATTCGCTAAAGTCCTTCAAAGAGCGTTTGGTGTAGCGTGGAAGCCAATTGGCTACAATTTCCTCTTTTGTTTTCATAAGTTTTTCATTAAATTTGTACCTCTTATGCAGAGGTCATTTATTTAACTTACAAATGTAGCAAATGTTATTGTTAAACTTACCTGCTTTTGACGCTAAAATCACCACCAAGGGGGAAAAAGTGTTATTTTTGATGTTATACGTCGTCAATATGTTGTTTTGACTCCTGAAGAATGGGTACGCCAGCATTTTGTACATTTTTTGGTGAAATACAAAAATTACCCGTCTGCATTGATGGCAAATGAGGTCCAAATTATACTTAATGGGGCTAAAAAGCGCTGCGATACGGTGCTTTACAGACGCGACCTTACTGCAAGGCTGATTGTAGAATACAAAGCACCCGATGTTGCAATTACACAAGCTGTTTTTGATCAGATAACTCGTTATAATATGGTTTTAAGGGTTGATTATCTGATTGTCAGTAATGGCCTTCAACACTATTGTTGTAAAATGGATTATACGGACAATAAATATACTTTCTTACCTGATATACCTGATTATCAGTCGTTATAGTTCTTGGAGATATTCATATACCAGTCATATACCATTTTTGAAATATGAGCGATAATGGCTGCATTTTCCTTGTCTGTTTCGTATGAATTCATAACAAAAACAACCATATAATATTTTTTTCCATTAGGAAGCAGGGTGATTCCTGCATCGTTATCGGCTATTTTTATTCCTTTAATTCTATCTGAAGATCCCGTCTTGTGCCCTACTGTTACGTTGTCGGGAAGTTCTCCTTTCAGCTTATCTGTGCCCGTTTGGGTAGCTACCATAGCATGCCAAAGTAGGTTGTGGTAGATTGGCTTGAATAAACTCTTTTTATCCAATAAATGTAACAATTGTATTAGTTCGACTGGTGTACTGTAGTTGGCATATTGCTGCATAGGGTCAACATGCATATCATTTTCAGTTTTAGAAAGCCGGAAATCATGCAACCCCAAACTTCGTATGTATCTGTCGACTGCATTGATTCCCCCTACATAGTCTATCAGGATATCGCAGGCATTGTTATCGCTTTGCGAAACACAATATTCTAATAAGTTTTTTAGTGAAACTGACAGATCCTGATTGGGAAATTGCTTTTGTAAGGGACTGTAGGTATTGGTTTTAAGTTGTGAAGCCTTTATGTGGAGCATACTGTCTGGGTGGGTTTTTAATTGGTTCATTTTGTCGAGGGTAGCTAAAGCTACATGTAGTTTGAACACACTGAGTAATGGGAATTTTTGGTAAGCATTATACCCGATCTTATAGTCATTACCATCGGAGGCAGCAACCCCTATTGTCGCTTTTTTACTTTGTGCATAATCGGCAATAAACTTTTCCATCTCAGAGGCTGATTGCGCATGCAGCATGAATGGAGCTCTTATTATAATAGCGACTAATAACAGAAGTACTGTTTTCATAATTATGATTCGGACTGTATTTAAAATAATAAGGCCGTAGTAAAATGTTTTACACTACAGCCTTATTATTTTTTAATAAATGGGGTTTTTACAGTTAATCGATTTCGGTCATTTTTCTTCTTCGTGTTGTTTTTTCTTTTGCTGGTTCCGGTTTAGAATCTGAAGTTACTCCTGCCAACTCAGGGTCTATCATGATACGACCGCAATATTCGCACACAATGATTTTTTTGCGTGAGCGGATATCCAGTTGTCTCTGAGGCGGAATTTTATTGAAGCAGCCACCACACGCATCACGTTGTACATATACAATACCCAACCCATTACGCGAGTTTTTACGGATACGTTTGAATGATTGAAGCAAACGAGGTTCTATTTTAGTTTCCAGTTCTTTGGCCTTATCCCTCAGTTTCTCTTCTTCCTGTTTGGTTTCTGAGATAATCTCGTCTAATTCACCTTTCTTTACATCGAGGTCCTTCTGACGTTCTTCCAAAGTGGCGGTGCATTGAACAACTTCTTTCGATTTTTCCTCTTCCTGTTCTGTAAATTCTTTGATGCGCTTTTCGCACAGTTCAATCTCCAGAGTCTGGAATTCTATTTCTTTACTCAAGAAATCATATTCGCGGTTATTGCGGACATTTTCTTGCTGCTCTTTGTATTTTGCTACAGAAGCTTTAGCGGTTTCTATTTCTACTTTCTTTCCGGCAATGGAAGTTTTCAATTCTGCCACTTCGGCTTTGATTCTTTCAATACGAGTACTGAGACCTGCAATTTCATCCTCCAAATCTTGCACTTCCAAAGGCAACTCTCCACGGAGAGTTTTTATCTCATCAATTTTAGAAAGGGTGGTTTGTAACTGGAATAAGGTTTTCAACTTCTGTTCCACAGTCAATTCCTGAGGGTTGTTCTTTTTTGCTTCTTTAGCCATTTCTTTACATGTATTTTATGGGATTTGTATTGATTTTGGTCTGTTGTACAGCCAAATCGGGAAACAAATCCCGGATTATATCATAAAATATTTCTTTTGTATATTGTTCGCTCTCGTAGTGTCCTATTTCGGCCAGTAGGATTTCCTGGTCATGTCCGAAGTAATCATGATACTTGATTTCTCCTGTAATAAACACATCGGCTCCACGGCTTATGGCCATAGGCATTAGGAAAGCACCTGCTCCTCCACACAAAGCTACCGTTTTTATTTCACGTCCGGTCAGTTTGTTATGACGGAGGCAGCCTACCTCAAATATTTTCTTGATGCGTTTCAAAAATTCAAGTTCGGTTTCCTCTGTTTCCAATTGTCCAATAACACCCGCACCAACCTGTGCCCAACTGTTTTCTAATGAATAAAAATCGAATACCGGTTCTTCATAGGGATGGACGGATAGCAGGGCTTTGATAACTTCAGCTTGCCGGTATGTAGGCAAAACGGTTTCAATCCGTATCTCATTTTCAGCATGTATCTCTCCCACTTTACCGCAAAATGGATGTGCGCCCTCTTGAGCTCTGAATGTGCCCGTTCCTGCTGTATTGAAACTGCAAGCATCGTAATTGCCTATACAGCCACAGCCTGCTTCATACAAGGCATTTCTCACCTTTTCACTGTAATTGGCAGGGGCGAATGTTACCAATTTCATCAAGCTGCCAGATTTAGGAGCCAGTATTTGTATATTCTGTAAGCCTATTTTTTCTGCCATCTTGAAATTTACTCCGCTCCATGCGTTGTCCAAATTGGTATGAGCCGAATAAATAACAATTTCATTCTTGATGGCTTTCATGATACAACGCTCTATATAATCCCTGCCCGTAATTGATTTGTAACCTTTGAAGATTAAGGGGTGATGGGATATAACGATGTTGTATCCGAGGGCAATGGCTTCATCCAGTACTGCTTCGGTTACGTCAAGACACAACAAAGCCCCTGTTGCTTCCGCATCTGTCAATCCTATTTGCAGTCCGGCATTGTCAAATCCGTCTTGCAATGGCAGAGGCGCGAACCGTTCAAGGGCATTCACGATCTCTTTTATCTTCATAGTGAACCAGAGAATTTGTTTGCAAAAGTAGTGAAAAAAGAGTTGAAA
>Ga0192244_10619_pt1 | contig 12350 bp, 12 predicted proteins | sample Koala_Koa27_L3_FD_131234 | JGI IMG/M metagenome (GOLD analysis project Ga0192244, IMG submission 131234) | Enriched cells from koala feces incubated with labeled cellulose particles, San Francisco Zoo, California, United States - Koala_Koa2-7_L3 ... | reverse complement strand
GTGCATGGTGGCTTTCATGCCGGTGTGGTTGTAAGCTACGCTTCCTCCCCAAATGTCGTCTCCCAAATTAGGATTATCCACACCTCCGCCATAAATGGGGTCGTCCAGCCCGAGGGCTGTTACATCGTAGTTGAAGCTGGTGAATCCGTAGCGCAGGCCCACTAGTATCATGTGTCCGTGCTTCTTGTTGTATAGCGCGTTATAGTCTGCTCCGATGCGAAAATAAGGTGCTCCGGTCTTGTAGTGTATACCTTGTTCGTTCCACGAGTCCGACGCCCCGTAACCCAGTTCCAGGGTAGGAAAGTAGCGGTGCTTCAGGTCTACGTCCACAATGGCTTCGGCACTCATGTTGTCACTACCTAACAGTTTGCTTCCCGGCCCCCATAAATCGAGGCTTATGGATGTTCCGTTATAGAGGGGATATACCACTTCGGGTTTCTTCTTCTCCTTCTTTTTCTCCCGTTGGGGGCGGTTGCCGCTTGCGCTTTGGGCAGAATAGTTCTGCTGGGCGGCTAGCGGTAAGGCAATGAGCAGGCGGAGCAACAGGCTAATAGAATAACTTGATATTTTCCTTTCCATTGATGTCTGCTTCATAGGATGATACATAGAAAGAGTCTAACCGGTGATAGCTGCTTTGCACGCTGGTGATGCTTTGTTTCATTTGGAATCCGCAATCCATCGACAAGAAGTAGGGCGTGTTGGTGTGGCGTATGATTACGGTATCGGTTTGCGTCTTGCTATATCTGAACACCAGTTTGGTTGAATCGGCTGTATATTGCAAGGGGAGCGAGAGGTCGTGCACCTTCTTTTGGTTGTTGATAATAATCGAGTCGGTGCCGTAGGCTGTAACGGTCAGGGAATCCAGCGTGTCGTTCACTACGGTTTGCCCTTCGTCCAGTGTATAGATGTAGCACTGCACCATGGCACGTGCTGCCATGGAGCAATCGGCTTCTTCCGAGCAAGAAATGGCGATGCCTACAAGGGGACAGAGTAAAGCGCCTATGATGATGAGTTTTACTAGATTTTTCATTGTATGTCAGATGTTTTTTTCTATTTGGTACTTGTTACGTTCAGAGGAATTACGCGAAATCAATTCACCCAGGAAACCGGCTACGAACAATTGGGTACCGATTATCATAGCCGTGAGCGATAGGTAAAAGTAGGGTGAGTCTGTTACCAGGCGGTAGGGCATTCCGCTATGCATGTTGTATAGCTTGCTTATGCCTACAATGATTACAGCAATGAATCCCAAAATGAACATCAGCGACCCCAGCAGGCCGAAGAAGTGCATGGGTTTTACCCCGAAGGTAGAGAGGAACCAAAGGGTTATCAGATCCAGGTATCCGTTTACAAAACGGTTGAGACCGAATTTAGTCTTTCCGTATTTGCGTGCCTGGTGGTGTACCACTTTTTCGCCTATCTTCTTGAAGCCGGCGTTCTTGGCCAAGTAGGGGATGTAGCGGTGCATTTCTCCGTAGACTTCGATGTTTTTGATGACTTCCTTGCGGTATGCCTTCAGGCCACAATTAAAGTCGTGCAGGTTCTTGATGCCCGAAACCTTGCGTGCCGTGGCGTTGAATAGCTTGGTAGGAATGGTTTTCGACAAGGGGTCGTACCGCTTTTGCTTCCACCCCGACACCAGATCGTATCCGTCTTCCGTAATCATACGATAAAGTTCGGGTATTTCGTCGGGACTGTCTTGGAGGTCGGCATCCATGGTAATGACCACGTCGCCTTGCGCCATTTCAAAACCGCAAAACAAGGCCGGCGATTTCCCATAGTTACGACGGAACTTAATTCCTTTCACCACGTCGGGGGCCTGGGGTTGGAGTCGTTCGATGACCTGCCATGAATGGTCGGTGCTTCCATCGTTTACAAAAATCACTTCGTGCGAAAAACTGTGGGCTTTCATCACCCGTTCTATCCAGGCAAATAGCTCGGGAAGCGATTCTTCTTCATTATATAAAGGTATGACTACTGAAATATCCATATATGATTGGTCGAGTGTTTTTTAGAATAAGTTAGGCTTGGTTTTCGCCAACCTGATGGCTTTTTCGTTTCATGGCGAAAAGGGCAATGGGGATGGACAACAAGGCACAATTATAGATGTTGTTGGCCAGCATTTGCAAGGTAATGTCGGTAGGTGTAAGGGCGCTCAGGGTGTTGAGGCTTTCCTCCATTTGGCGGGTATAGGCTTCCATACCGGGGATGTTTTCTCCCTTCAGGGTTTGCAACATGTGTTCGCATACGCCAAGCAGGTATCCCTGGTCGATGAACTCGAAATATGTATAGTGGGCCACCGAAGTGAGCAGAGAGGCGCATATAAACATAAATACATTGAATGCCCAGGCATGAAGAAAACTTATGCTTCCATCGCATGCATTGTTGCGGTAGGCTTTGGTATATCGGTATCCCAGAAAAGGAACGCATAGAGTGAGGCATAGAAAAAGGAAAAGAAGAAGCGGGGTTGTCATTCCGGTAGGAATGAGTGCGAACTTAAGTATCCAGAATATGCCCATATAGGTTCCGGAAAGCATTGCATATCGTTGCATGTTACCTTTGTTGTTATCTGCCATGTTAGAGAAATAATGTGCAAAGGTAAAAATAATATTGCATGTAAAGTGTTGTATACCTGTTAAAGTTGAAAAAAGTAGGGGGAATGTATTGCGGGAAATAAAAAAATGTCTACCTTTGCATCCGCAAAAACGGGTAAGTCCTATACGGCCAGCTCCCTTCGAATCCTCCAGGGCTTGATCGCAGCAAAGGTAGTTGGTTGTAGCGGCGCGATATAGTAAGCTTACCCACCCGCCTCTTTAGCTCAGTTGGCCAGAGCACGTGATTTGTAATCTCGGGGTCGTTGGTTCGAATCCGACAAGAGGCTCAGGTAACGAGGACGCATCAACTAAAATAAATGATGTGTCCTCGTTTTTTTTATTTCTTGGCCGAAATCGTTGGTTAAAAAATGTCGGCTTGGCTTGTAATTGAGGAAATAAACCTTATTTTTGTTCAAGTCTAAATGAAAAACAGGATATGCGCATATATGTACAAAAGAAATTCCTTTGTTTGTTAACCTGTCTGCAAACCATTTTAATACCGGTTTGCGCTTCCGGAGGTTGGAGTAGCTATATTATCCATTTCAATAAAAGCCTGTATGGGAAAGGAACACAGACGTGGCAGATTGTGCCTTACGATGGCAATTGGGTTTATTTTGCCAATAAGAACGGTATGGTGCAATTTGACGGTGACAAATGGACGGTATTTCCACTCAATAATTTTTCAGATGTACGTTCCATTATGCTTTCAGCTGAGAAAAAGCGCATCTATGTGGGCGGTATCAATGAATTCGGCTATTATGAGCCGGCCGAAGATGGAGCATTGGCTTACCGTTGTATGTCGGATACCTTGGACGCCGCTTATAAGTTCATAGGAAATATATGGGGAATTTATGAATCGGACAATATCTTGTATTTTCAAGGGGATGATCGTGTGCTGAAGTTGTTGGGCAATGAATATACGGCAATCAAGATGCAAGGTAAGATTGATTGTTCAAATATGATAAACAATGTTTTGTATGTCGGTACCGATCGGGGAGTGTGGATATTGGTTGGAAATGCGTTTATGCCTTTGCGTGGTGCCGAAGCGTTGGCATCTAAACGCATCCGGGGTATTGTTCCATATAAAGAAGGGGTGCTGGTTGTTACAGCTTACGACGGGCTTTATTATTGTAATGGTTATGAAATGGAGGCTTTTGTAACCGGTGCCGAAGATTTTATGCGAGTTAACGAAGTGTTCAGCGTTGCAAAGCAAGGTGATAAAATAGCACTTGGTACCATTCACAAAGGTTTACTGGTAATTGATAGCAACACTCGGGAGATTGCTTACTTTAACGATAATAATGGCTTGCGAAATAATACGGTACTTTCGGTATCATTTGATGCTTTGGGTAACTTGTGGGCAGGTCTGGATAGTGGAATTGACTACATTTGCCTTAGTTCGCCTTTCACTAACCTCTATTCCTATCCTTATTCGTACGGGACGGGGTATGCGGCGGCTGTTGAGGACGGACGGCTTTATTTGGGAACCAACCGGGGACTTTATTATTCTTCTTATCCGGTAAAACAGGAAAAGGGAGTACTTGACATACATCCTATACCGCAATCCAGTGGGCAGGTGTGGAATTTGTGTCGTGTTGGCGACGAGTTGTTTTGTTTGCACGACCGAGGTGTTTTTCGTGTGAACGGGACTTCGCTTGAGCGTATTACCGACATTACCGGTGCCTGGTGTTGCCAACCGGTGCTGGAACATGCCGATTGCATGTACGTAGGAACTTATAATGGTATTTATTTGCTGAAAAAACAAGCTGGCAATTGGGTTAAGATATGCCGGATTTCGGGGATGGATGATTCATGCCGGTTATTTGAGCAAGAAAGCGCCCGTGTGATATGGATTTATAATGTGGATCATGTTACACGGATAAAACTGGACGAAACATTGCATGCGGTAACAAAGCTGAAAGAGTATAATGAAAATGACGGATTTCCGGTCGGTCGTTATGCTTATGTCGGAAAGGTAGAAGGCCGTATTTGTTTTGCTACTCCAAAAGGTATTTATCGCCATAATGCGGACACGGATCGTATGGAGCCTTATCCAGAGTTGAATAATCTGTTAAATGGCTCTTCGCGCTATTCGCGTCTGGTGGAGTATGGGAACAAGCTTATCAGCCTTAGTCCTCATGAAATTTGTGTAGCAACACTTGGGGCTTACAAACGGGGTGGTGATGTCAGTATTAATCTGATCAGACAATCATTGGTGGAGCTTGTTCCCGATTACGAGACTGTTATTCCGTTGACCGATTCGTTGATGATTGTTCCTAATGAAGGAGGTTTTGCTCTTTTTCAAATGCCTCGGTTACATAAGCGGAAAAGTGACAGAGTGCGGTCGTTGTATATAAAAAATATGTATTTGTCTTATCCGAAAGATTCTTTGGTTTATACCGCCAACTTCTTGGGCAAGAAAACAATCCCTCAAATAGATTATGCCATGAATTCAGTGCGTTTTGATTACGGGCTTTCTTTTATGGAGAGTGGGAGCGATGTACGTTTCCAGTATCGCCTGAATCAGGAACGCTGGTCTGATTTTACAGACATCCATACAAAGGAATATAGTAATTTGTTTGAGGGAAACTATTGTTTTGAGGTGCAGGCTATATTCCCCGATGGAACGGTTGAGTCCGACAGTTTTTCATTTGTCATCTTGCCGCCCTGGTATCGTACCATGCAGGCTTATATATGCTATTTCCTGATGATATTGATGTTCATGTGGGGAATATATCGCTGGGATACGCTTCGGGTCCGTCGTGAGAAAAAACGGGCGGTGATAGAAAAAGACCTGGAAATGCACGAAATGGAAAAAGAATATGAGGCGGAAAAGGCCAAACGGGAGAAGCAAATTATGGAGCTTGAGAAAGAAAAGCTTGAGTATGACTTGCAACATAAAAGCCAGGAAATGGCTAACTTGATGATAAACTTCCTTCGGAAAAACGAGATGCTTACGGAAATCAAATCGGAGATTGTAAAGGTTGCGGCCACCTTGAAAGGTGAAAGTGCCCGCGAAGGTAAGCAGAAACTTTTGCTCATTAATAATAAAATAGATGCGAATATTCAGAGTGATGAGGTTCTGAAACGCATTGAAGACCAGTTTGATCTTATACACAATAACTTTATGAAACGTCTTCATGCCAAACATCCTGATTTGTCGAATAATGAGTGTATGATGTGTGCCTATCTTAAGATGGATCTTTCTACCAAAGAAATTGCTCCATTGCTTAATATTTCGGTTCGGGGCGTAGAGACGGTACGTTATCGGTTGCGTAAGAAATTTGGCCTGGAGCGGGAAGATAGCTTGACCGATTATCTTAATCATAAGTTGTAGTTGGTGTTGTGAGGCTGGTTGATTGGTGAACGGATTTTGAAATGTTTTTTATATATATTCATTGAATGATTATGAAGAAACAGTTATTGTCATTTTGTCTGTTGTATGGATTTTTGTTTTGTGCATGTACTTCTTCTGCACCAGAAGTGGAAATAAGACAAACGGGTGATGGGTATAAATTATATGTACAGGGACGTGAAACCTATATTAAAGGAGTTGGAGGTACCTATCGGCTGGATGTCGCAGCCAGTAATGGAGCCAATACTTTTCGGACTTGGGGCGGTGATGTCAAGGAAGTGAGGAGGACTTTGGCTTTGGCCGCTGAGCACGGTATGTATGTTATGCAAGGCGTTGACATGAGCAAGGAGCTTGCCAGCTATTTTGACGAAGATTATAAAGACCGGAAACGTGACGAAGTACGTGTCTTGGCGCAAACCTTCAAAGAAGATACGTGTTTGCTGGCTTGGGGAATTGGTAACGAAATTGAACTGGGCAATAAAGCGAATACGGCTGCCGCATGGCGTTTTGTGGAGGAACTTGCTCAGATTATTAAATCAATAGACAAGCGTCATTTGGTGTCTACAGTTGTTTCTTATAATCCGTCAGCGCTTGATTCTATAGCCCGCTATGCGCCTAGCCTGGATTATATAGGGATGAATGTATATGGCCCGATGGGGGATGTGAGGAAAGTATTTGAAAGGTCCGATTATAAAGGGCCTTTTATTATTACAGAGTGGGGGCCTACAGGATGGTGGGAGACTACCCTTACTTCGTGGAAGGCTCCTATTGAACAAACCAGTGAGGAGAAACGTGCCATCTATGAAGAACGGTATACCCGTTACATCCTTGATAATCCTCGTAGCTTAGGTTCGTTCGTTTTTTTGTGGGGACAAAAGAAGAGCGGACACCTACCTGGTTCAGTATGTTTGTTGAAGATGGGGTGGAGGGATTGCCGCTACAAGGTGAGAAAACTCCAATGGTAGAAGCTATGCAACGCGTTTGGACAGGAAGTGAACCGACTGAGACTGCACCTGTTATTCATAAAATTACGTTGAACGGTAAACAACCTGTTGAAAACGTGGAAGTAAAAGCTGGAACTGTTTTTAATGCTTGTGTGGATGCTACTGATAAGCAAAAAGATAAACTTACATACGTGTGGGAGATTCTGCACGAAGCTACGGTATTGGGGTCGGGAGGCTCGTATGAGCCTCGTCCTGATCGGGAGGGAAAGGTCGTAACATCTTCCGAGAATATCTATCAGGGGCGGGTAGATAAGGTTGGAAATTACCGACTTTATGTATATGTGCTTGATAATACGGGCTTTGTATCCACAGTAAATATCCCGTTTCAGGTAGTGAAATAAGAAAAAAGAATATTATTCTTTTCCGGTCATTGCTCCCACCCATACCATAATTATTCCTATAATCACACTGGCTAGGGTATAGAGTATGAATGTTCCCGAATGACCTTGCTTAAGCAACAATACACCATCGTTGCTGAACGTAGAGAATGTTGTAAAACCGCCGCAAAGTCCGGTTGTTAGTAATAGCCTTATTTCTGCAGATAATCCCAAACGTGCGGATAGGGCATAAAACAGTCCTATGAGAAAACTTCCCAATACATTAACAGTAAAAGTTCCCCAGGGGAAGTTGGTGGTGAGATTTTCATTGATAAGTTGCTGTATGACATATCGCAATACACTACCTGTACCTCCACCCAGAAAAATGGCTATGAGTGTTTTAGTCATAATCAGAGGTTCTTGTGATTTTAGTTTGTGCCTGCAAAGTTAGGCTTTCTTGAGTGGTATCGCAAAAAAACACTTGTCTTCTTCATTCAGCATGGCGAGTAATTTTGTACCTTTGCGGCCGTTGAAAACCATTTGGATTTTTGAATTTTAACAAAAACAGATTTTATGGGAGGATTCTTCGGAACTGTTTCAAAAGCAAGTTGTGTAGCAGATTTGTTTTATGGAACGGATTACAATTCGCATTTGGGCACCAAACGTGGTGGATTGGCTACTTACGATGCAGAAGAAAAGCAATTTGTACGCTCTATTCACAACTTGGAAAGCACCTATTTTCGTACTAAATTTGAGGATGAACTCGACAAATTTGCCGGAAACTCAGGCATAGGAATCATTAGTGATACAGATGCGCAACCTATTATTATAAATTCACATTTAGGCCGTTTTGCGATTGTTACGGTAGGTAAGGTAAACAACATCGCCCAATTGGAAGCCGATTTATTGGCTCGTAATATGCATTTGGCGGAATTGAGTTCTGGTAAAACCAATCAGACGGAATTGATAGCATTGCTCATTATACAAGGGCGTGATTTTGTAGATGGTATTGAGAATGTATATGCAAATGTAAAAGGTTCATGCTCAATGCTGTTGTTGACGGAAGATGGAATTATTGCTGCCCGAGACAAATGGGGACGCACGCCTATTGTTATTGGTAAGAAGCCTGGAGCATATGCTGTGACGAGTGAGTCGAGCAGTTTTCCAAATCTCGATTATGAGATAGACCGCTATTTAGGTCCGGGTGAGATTGTACGCATGCGCGTCGATGGCATAGAGCAGTTGCGTAAACCCGGCGAACAGATGCAGATATGTTCTTTTTTGTGGGTATATTATGGTTTCCCGACTTCCTGTTATGAAGGGCGTAATGTAGAAGAGGTACGCTTCGCTTCAGGATTGAAGATGGGACAAGAAGATGCTTCGGAAGTGGACTGTGCTTGTGGAATTCCCGATTCGGGAGTGGGAATGGCTTTGGGATATGCTGAGGGTAAGGGGATACCTTACCATCGTGCCATTGCGAAGTATACACCTACATGGCCGCGCAGTTTTACTCCAAGTCGTCAGGAGCTGCGTAGTTTGGTTGCCAAGATGAAACTTATCCCCAATCGTGCCATGCTTCAGGGCAAGCGTCTTTTGTTTTGTGATGATTCCATTGTTCGGGGAACCCAGTTGCGCGATAATGTAAAGGTGCTTTATGATTATGGCGCTCGCGAGGTACACATACGCATTGCTTGTCCACCTCTTATTTATAGTTGTCCATTTATTGGGTTTACAGCCTCAAAAAACAATCTGGAATTGATTACACGGCGCATTATTAAAGAACTTGAAGGCGATGAGAACAAGAACTTGGACAAGTATGCACGCACAGGCTCGCCGGAGTATCAGCGCATGGTGGAGGTTATTCGGGAGCGTTTTGGCCTGTCTTCTCTGAAGTTTAATACACTTGAGAATCTGGTTGAAGCGATTGGATTGCCTAAATGTAAACTTTGTACCCATTGTTTTGATGGAACAGGCTGCTTTTGATTGACAAAATGATGAAATAGAACCAAAAAGAGGCGTGAATTGCTTGGCGATTCACGCCTCTTTTTTTAACTTTACAGCCGGCTGTAAAACAAGGAAATAAGAGATTGTGTGGCCCGGTGTTTTTATTGTGGTGCATTCTTTTTTTCTTCGGCAGCAAGAGCCGCTTATGTTTATTAAATACAAATTGATATGACTTTAGTAGAACGCTTTTTAAAGTATGTGGGTTTTGATACGCAGTCGGATGAAACGACCGGAGTAACCCCTAGTAGTTCTGGACAGATGCTATTTGCCCATTATTTAAAGGAAGAACTTGAGAACCTGGGACTTGAAGATATCGAATTGGATGGAAACGGGTATCTGTTTGCTACCTTGCCTGCTAATATGGATGGAGAGGTACCGGTAATAGGGTTTATTGCTCATATGGATACCAGTCCGGATATGAGTGGGAAGGATGTAAAACCTCGGATTGTAGCGAATTACGATGGAAGTGATATCGTATTGTGTGCTGAAGAGGGCGTTGTTCTTTCGCCTTCACAATTTCCTGAATTACTCGACCATAAAGGCGAAGATCTCATTGTAACCGATGGTCGTACCTTGTTAGGCGCCGACGATAAAGCAGGCATTGCCGAAATTGTTTCGGCAGTCGTCTATCTGCAGCAACATCCCGAAATCAAGCATGGCAAAATACGCATAGGATTCAATCCTGACGAAGAAATCGGGTTGGGTGCCCATAAATTTGATGTGGAAAAATTTGGTTGTAGCTGGGCTTATACGATGGATGGCGGCGAAGTGGGTGAACTGGAGTTTGAGAACTTCAATGCAGCTTCGGCCAAGATTGTGTTCAAAGGTCGTAATGTACATCCCGGTTATGCCAAGCATAAAATGATTAATTCCATTCGGGTGGCCAATCGTTTTATGGCCATACTTCCCAGTCATGAAACTCCCGAACATACCGAAGGGTATGAAGGCTTTTATCATCTGATTGGTGTAACTGGAGAGGTAGAGCAAACAACTGTATCGTATATTGTGCGCGACCACGACCGCACCCGTTTTGAAAGCCGTAAGCGGGAGTTGGAACATTTGGTGCGGAAAATCAACGCCGAATATGGCGAGGGCACTGCGTTGCTTGAACTGCACGACCAGTATTATAACATGCGTGAACAGATTGAACCAGTAATGCACATCATAGACATTGCTTTCGAGGCCATGAAGGCTGTTGGGGTAGAACCGCATGTAAAGGCCATACGCGGTGGAACGGATGGGGCACAATTGTCGTTTAAGGGTTTGCCTTGTCCCAATATTTTTGCCGGTGGGCTTAATTTCCATGGCCGTTACGAGTTTGTACCCATACAGAGCATGGAGAAAGCAATGAAAGTGATTGTTAAGATTGCCGAGTTGACGGCTGCCAGATAATTCCTGTTTTTATAATATAATGTCATGAAAACCACATCATTTACTGAAAAACATATCTCGCTGGGAGCAAAGATGCACGAATTTGCGGGATATAATATGCCCATTGAGTACTCGGGCATTATTGATGAACATATAACGGTTTGCCAGGCGGTAGGCGTCTTTGATGTTTCGCACATGGGCGAATTTTGGGTAAAGGGGCCGAATGCGCTTGATTTCTTGCAGAAAGTTACTTCCAATAACGTAGCAGCCTTGACGCCGGGTAAAGTACAATACTCCTGCTTCCCCAATGATAAAGGAGGAATTGTGGATGATCTTTTGGTTTATCATTACGAACCTGAGAAATACCTGCTGGTGGTAAATGCCGCCAACATTGAGAAGGATTGGAATTGGTGCGTGACCCACAATACCGAAGGTGCCGAGCTGGAGAACGCCTCCGACCGCATGGCACAACTTGCTGTACAAGGGCCTAAGGCGATTCTTGCCTTGCAGAAACTTACTCCCATCAATTTGTCCGAAATACCTTACTATACTTTTACACATGGTGAGTTTGCCGGTGAAAAGGATGTAATCATATCCAACACGGGTTACACGGGTGCAGGCGGTTTTGAGCTGTATTTTTATCCGGAAGCCGCCATGAAAATCTGGAATGCCGTCTTTGAGGCTGGAGCCGAATACGGCATCAAGCCAGTCGGTTTGGGAGCTCGTGACACGCTGCGTCTGGAAATGGGCTTCTGTCTGTATGGAAATGATTTGGACGACACGACTTCGCCGATAGAAGCTGGCCTGGGTTGGATAACCAAGTTTACAGAAGGCAAGAATTTTATCAACCGTCCGGCACTGGAAAAACAGAAGGCTGAGGGTACGGTGCGCAAATTAGTTGGGTTTGAGATGGTAGACCGTGGCATTCCGCGTCATGGTTATGCCCTATATGCTCCCGATGGTACAGAGATTGGTCGGGTTACTTCGGGAACAATGTCGCCCATGCGGAAGATAGGAATCGGTATGGGGTATGTAAAGCCCGAATACAGCAAAGTGGGAACAGAAATAGCGGTGGATATGCGCGGCCGGAAGTTGAAAGCCGTGGTCGTGAAGCCACCTTTCCGTAAATAGCAGAATTATTTTGAATGGATATAGAGAAAGCCCTTCCATCCCGCTGGCTGTAAGCCGGGCAGATGGAGGGGCTTCTTTTGTGTGAGACGGGCAAGGAGAGGGTTTCGATTATATTTTGTTGAGGCGCGACAGGGTATCTTCTGCCCACTGGGTTTCTTTTTCAATCCATTCTGATTCTTCTTCTGGCACGTTCTGCATGTTGTATTGCGAAAGATAGCTTATGTAGTGACGCAATTCATCGGTTGCCGCTACTTGTTTGTTCATGCGTATCAACAAGAGGATGTTCTGTTTGCAGACATCCAGATTTTTGGTGTCTCCGGCCATTTCCTGCATTTCTTTTAAAAGGGCCAGGCACTGGTTGTTGGTCTCTTCCGAGTTTTCGAGGGCCATTCTGGATTTTATGGATATAAGGTAATCTTCTTCGGTGGCCAGGTGGTTGTCTATGTTTTTGTTAACCAGTTCCAATGCATCCTTATAGCGCTTGTTGGCATAGTTCATTCCGGCATTGAAGGTAACGGCATAGCTGGTATTTCTCAGGTAGGGCCGTCCCCCTTCCAGCGTCGTTTGTCCGTTG
>Ga0192244_10649_pt1 | contig 12360 bp, 9 predicted proteins | sample Koala_Koa27_L3_FD_131234 | JGI IMG/M metagenome (GOLD analysis project Ga0192244, IMG submission 131234) | Enriched cells from koala feces incubated with labeled cellulose particles, San Francisco Zoo, California, United States - Koala_Koa2-7_L3 ... | reverse complement strand
AAAGATTGTTCGGCAACACGATCAGTTCATTCTCATCTGTCCGGATATGGGTATAGAAAGTATGGATATTCTCTATTACAGCATCGATAGGAATATCTTTATCAATGATACGGATCCGGTCTCCAATCCGGAAAGGAGCCGTAAAAAACATGATAAGACCTGCCGTAATATTACTGAGAATAGACCACTGGGCAAACAAAGCCACCCCTATAACCGCAAAGATCGAAGAGAGACCTATCAATAGATTATGAGGCTCCACTCCCCAGATAATAGCGATAACGAACACAAACATGATATTTAACAAGGTAGAAATAACCTGTTTTGTCTGAAGTGTTCTTACCTCGGAAATCTGTAAGATCTGCCCATATTTAATCACCAGTTTATTGATTATAAACTTCGCTATGTATAATAAAAGTATAGCAATACCGGATGCTATAATCTGAGGGATATATACTTCCATACTGAATCCTATTAAAAAACCATACAAAGGTACATATTTCTATACAGAAGAAATATTATATTCATCTCTTCCTTCCTTTTTTCTCTTATAACAACCTTCCTCTGTCCACTTCTCTAAAAGAATCTTACCATATGGTTAATATTTCTTTGCCTGAAAACATTACCTGTGTGACTTTAACAAATAATAATCTAATTATCAAATAGATAAATCAATTAACACAAAAATAAGCCAATTCTTTTAACTTTTAATTCAGTGAACTTTCTTTTTTAACCTCTGTTGTAGCGATACATACAAAACCAGTAAAAATTTAATAATTAAATAATTGTCATACATCCAACAAAAAAGTCTCAGACTATATAGGAGGATCATTCATGAAAAAAAACTTTCTATTCTTTGCAGGCCTGGTCTGCGCACTATTATTAACGTGTTGTTCGGAAATAGACGAGTCCCTGAGAGGACCGGAAGGAGGGAAAGGAAACCTTTCCTTTACACTGAATATTCCGGGAAGTGCCGCGAATACGTATGCTACGATCGATGCGGTCGGAGGGGAAGATGAAGTACATACACTATACGTACTATTCTTTGAAGCTTCCAATGACGGAAGCGGTAAATTCCTTGAAGCCCACGACATCTCACCGGCAAGCGGTTCGGTCTATAAATCCGGACAAACGATCCATCTGGAACTCGAGGCTGAATCCAACATCAGCAAATCGGAGTCCTATAACCTGTTGTTCCTCGCCAATGCGGATTATTACCTGGAAATCCACGGTGGTATTTCCAAAGATTGGGCAGCGGAATTTGAAGGGAAAACCGAAAATGAGATCAAACAAAAGAGAGTAGGTATTACTGCTAATCCGGCATCTCCGGGAAGTAATTACTATTCCTATTCATCTTATATTCAGGATAACCTCATGATGAGTGGTGCTGTGACAAAAGCAGCCAACGAAGAAAATGTGTTAACGGAACTGACACGCATTGTCAGCCGTTTTGATGTGGTGAATAAGGCCGGTGCTGAATATAAACTGGTCTCCGCTTCTATCTGGAATGCGTTTCCGGTGCAGACAGTATGGGACATAAACTTCTCCGATTTCACACTGGACCGTATCCAGCGTTTATATGGTATAATAGCAGAGGGCGATACCATCAATGGCGGATTATACGCCTATGAGAACTTTGTCACACAACCTACTCAAAATGACGCGCTGACTACCTGTTTGATCTTAGGTATTGAGTATAAAGGCCAAGTAAGTTACTATCGTGTAAACGCCTGTCTGGATAATCAAAGCCAGCAGTTAAAACGCAATAATGCCTATACATTCACCATCGTCAAAGTATTGGGATTAGGAGACAATTCCGAAGAAGACGCCTATCGGAACGAGGATGCTTACCTCAATGTACAGATCAATGAATGGGATGTGGATAATCAGGGAAATATCATTTTTGACGGAGAAAATATCCTGGCCATCACCAGTACGAATGTCACCTTCGACCGTACAGGTGGAGAGGTGCCGGTGGAAATATACACCGCAGGAGAAGGGGAACTACAATTGACCCAACAAGATCTGCCTGCCGGGTTTAGTGTTAACCTGGATAAAAATGTATTAACTGTTACAGCTACGCCAAGTGATGTGGATAAAGCCGGATACGCGGTTCTGCAATTCGGAAAGCTGAAAACAACCGTCCGGATCAATCAAACCGGAGACATCGGTGAATACCTGACGCTCAGTCACACCAGCTTACCTACTTATCCTTCTTCACCTTCTACCGGAGAGGTGGTTGTAACGGCCACCAGCTCAGGCCCCTGGTCTGCTTATATCTACAATGCAGACGGAAGGTTTACGTTTGATAACGGCGGCACAACCATGACGGGAGATAATATGACCACCTTCTCCATCAATACGATCGCGCAAAACAGCGACATATTAACCGAATATGCTTTCGTCCTGGTAACATTAGACAGTGATCCGGACCTGAGCCGGGTACTGATCATTTCCCAGAAAGGGACGGGAGATATTGTCTTACAGGAAGCGCACCGGGAGGTTAGATTTTCCGCAAACGGAGATTATATGACTGCTCCGGAAGACTATACATTCCACGTATCCACGCAGGATAACCAACCCTGGGATGTCGCACTGTACGGACCTCACAGAGATTATTTTGAATATTCAATCAATAGTGACAGCACAGAAGTAAGCATCACAGCCAAAGGAGTCAATCCGGATGAACTGGATATGACCGCACAGTTAAGAATTTTCCTGAAGGCCAACACTGGTGTGAACACCAATATTGATATTACCCAGGAACATCACTCGTTAACAGTGATTCCGGAAACCTTTGCCATTATTCCGACAGACGGAGGCAACAGCGAAGGGATTACCGCAACCGGAACAACCACCTGGACAGCGACACTGGAAGCCTATGGAAACGAAGCCTATTTCAATAACACACCGGGACTGACCGTCTTCCATAGTACGAAACTGACCGATGTATTCAATGTAACCTTCGCACCTCTGTTAGACGCAGGCGTGACACCACAGGCAATCGTTACGGTGACACTGGACGGTACGGATATCGAAAGACAGGTGATCGTCACCCAACAATCCGTGGCATTGAAAAAGATCGTTTTACAAAATTCAAATACCTGGTATGGCTACTTTATGGCACCTACCGGAAGTTATTACCGGATCAATTACGTTGAACAGTTGTATCAGAGTATGACTAATCCGGAATGGTTCGGTTCCAACGGTACCTTTGTCAGTGGCGGCGTGGAGTTCATGGAAGAGGTGAATCTGGTACCTTCCGCAGGAGTTGATATTTTTGTCATGAACTGCTTTGATGGTAACATCAACCAGGGTAACCAGATCCGTAGCTGGCTGGATGGCAATCCGAACCGGCTGGTACTGGGATTATCGGATGACCGCAGTAACAATTTTGTAAACTACCTGCTCATGACCGGATATACTGCCATCGGAGGTACAGGTAATAATGTAGTGAAAACTGACTTCCCGCGTACCCTCAACACCGGTGACCAATACACGGCGGATACAAATAAACTGTATGAATATCTGCTTCGTACAGGTCCATTTACAGCCGGAGGACCGGAGTTATCAAAAAGTGATATTAAGCTGTTACCCTACGATGCCTCCAACGGTGCATTGACTGCCTGGCCTTCCACGATGATTCCATTAATGCTGGATGAAAATAATAAATCCAGACTGCTTCTGGGAGTCGACCCAACCCTGCGGATCATCTACACCGGTGAAATGGATTTGTTTGGTAGTGCAGGCGTGGAATCCATTGCTTATACGGACGCAACAGGAACCTATACAGGACGTAACAATTACAGCTACGGTCCGCATTCGGAAGCCAACCTGAAGTTCCTGAACAACCTCATTGCATGGATGATGAATGTGATCATGCACGGAGATGAATTCACCAATCAATTTAAATAAAATAAAAAGAATAAATCGAGTATAAACAGATATTATAATCAAAAAGAACTATGAAAAAATTAAGTTTATCCATTTTCGCGTTAGCTGCCATTATGCTGACGAGTTGTAACGACAAAGATGAAAATACTTCAGGTCCGTCTACCAGTGGTGAACCGGTACTGGCAACCTTCAGAATCTCTTCTCCGGACACCTATGTAGTCACCGGAACAGATCCAGGTTCAGCCACGGAAAACCAGATTGATATCGTGGAATTCTATCTATTTGATGAAAACGGTGTCCGGGATGAAAGTACTTCCAGCTATGACTATTCTTATCACAAATATGAAGGCAGTGTCAATCAGGAAATCATGTTCCTCGTAAAATCCGGGAATAACAAAAAAATCCTCGTTGCCGCAAACAGAAACCTGGGTCAACAGGCCGGCCTGAATTATGATGAGATGGAGGCCTTGGTTGAAGCAAAAACGTTGACCAATACAAATAGCCGGCAGATAAATGCCGGAGAGTTCGTCATGTCAGGAAAAGCAACTGCTTCTATTGTGGAGAACAGAACCGACAATGAAGTGACGATCCGTATCCACCGTACAGTTTCCAAAGTGGAACAACCCCGTTTTGGAGAAAATTTCTCTGTGAATATTCCTCAGGATGACCTGTGGTCCCTGTTTGAAGATTCAACCGTAACAAACGAGGCTGTCGTATTCACGCTGGATTCCTATGCACTGATCAACGGATATAGTAAATCTCATACTTTCATGCACTACAACAGTACAAATAATGAACAGTCCGAATGGAATTTATGGGCTCCGGGTGGTGAATATTTCGCATCTGATTACGATACGGACGGTAATCTGCTAACTGCTTATTCAGGGATGATTGATAATTCACCATGGTTGACAGGAACCAGTATTTTTGTTTACGAGAACCAGCCCAGAGACACAGTCAGCACGGAAACCGGTATTGCCGGATTCCCACGGGAAGAAGTATACGCATTCCTGATCAAAGGTACCCTAAGCTATCCGGCAGCCAACGAAACTTATGAACGCTACTGGCGTGTGAACCTGATCCGTGACGACAATTACCGGATCTTCCGTAACACGATCTACCGCGTGTTGCTCGATGAATTACGTACCATTGGTTACGGAAACCCGAAAGAGGGAGATGATGACGAAGACAATGGCGGCGGTGTGGTTCCAAGAAATGACCAGACTGGTATCCAGGCAACCATCGAAATTGTACCATGGACTATCCGGACACAGAATACAGATTTCTAAACTGTTAAACTATAACTTCCGGAGGGGGCATACCCTCTCCGGAAGATTTTGTTCCATTTATTCAAAAAATATCAGATGAAAAGAATATTCCTTTATTGTTTAACAGTTTTGCTCTTATCAGCATGTATACGGGAAAACAGGGATGATTGTGATGCGCTGATCCGGCTCTATTTTACTTACGAACACAGCATCAGCGACTTCGACAGTAAAGTAGCGAATGAAGTACATCTACAGATTTATCAGAACAATATACTGATAGACACAGATATTATTCCATACGAAGCAATTAAAGGAGGAAAAGAATATGTATTGGAAAATTATGCCACAGGCAACTACCAGTTGGTAGCCTGGGCAGTACCGGCCGATGATGATGATGTGTGTGACATCCCGGAAGCGGCTGTAGGAGATGATTTCAGTGATGGTTCACTGGACCTGTCCCGGAATTTAATTTATACCAATTATTATGATCCGATAGGAAATATATTTCTGGGAGAAGAGAGTGCTACGATCGTCAGCGATGAGAGTTCCCTGCATGAGGTTTCTTTAGAGCCTTGTATTTGCAGAGTATGGTTCACCGTCTACAACAGTGATCTTCTGATGGAAACCAGAGCCACCGCACAAGGTCCCTGGATTGCATTGAGCGGAACTCGTTCCCGGATGTCCATCGGCCGGATCTCCGGAGGAGAAGAATCCACGATCTATAAAGATCTCACCTATGATCCTTCCACAGCCACTCTTGTCTCCGGAAAAATGGGTGTACTACCCGGCTCCGAGAATCAATACCTGTCTGTGGATTTCCATATGCAGGATGACAGGATCGCCCGGGTTAACACGACTCACAGAGCCACTGCCGGAGATGAGATCCATATCACCTGGACGTTGGGTGCGGAATTAGAAGTACTTGTGAACGGATGGAGAGTAAAAGACGCGACAGTTACATATTTCTGAAATACTCCGGAACAGATACATATAAACAGTAGTATAAAATATGATAGAATTAAGAATTATGACCGGAACCTTAAAATATTTAAGCTGGCTTATGGGAGTGATCCTCCTATGTACCATCTCCTGTAGTGACAAGGAAAAAGAGGATACTCCACCCGGGGAAACCGAACGGACCGAAGAAGAGGTCGAAATGCATTTCCTCACTCCGGCTCAAACCTACAGTGTAACCGATCCCGGAGGTATTACCGAAAGGACCATCAAAGAACTGGATGTACTGGTTTTCAAAAATGACGAGTACCAGTACCGGAGACAGGCCTACCTGAGCGCAGGAACCTACCGGACTACCCTGCGGGTGGACAATGGGCTGACACTCTATTTTGCGGTCAATGCCCGTTCGGTGGTGGAAAGCTGTCCGGAGATCGTGGAAGGGAAAAGCTGGGACAATGATATTCAGCCAGCTCTTATCCTGAACAATCCAACCAGCCTTATCGGTTCGGATTCCATACCCATGTGGGGAATCAAAGAAAACGTAAATATTGTACCGGCAGTAGTCAATCAGATCGAAGGGATCTTCCTGTTGCGTGCAGTCGCTTCCGCTGATATCTATAACTCTGAGGAGGATTTCGTATTGAAAGAAGCCTATATTTATTTCGCACCGGACAAAGGATACCTTGCTCCCACTTCTTCCAACTACGTTGCGTCGGATAAAAGTGTCATCGTCCCCGAATCTCCTGCGGACATGGCTAACCTGACACAATCCGTCGGATTTCAGGAAGCCACCGGAGGGAACATTATTTATAAGTTATATCTGTACGAAAATGATGCTCCGACCGATGTGATAGGACCCAAACGATTCAGTCGCCTCGTTCTGGGAGGTAGTTATTTGGACGGGCCCGTCACCTACTATCCGGTGGATTTTGCCGAAGACGGGAACAATACGATCCTGCAGGCTACACGGAATTTCAAGTATCTGGTGAACATATCAGCCGTCAACGGTCCCGGCTATGAAGATCCGGATATTGCATCCGAAGAGTTCGACAGCCGTATGACCGTCAATGTGATTGACTGGAACATGAAAGAGGATCACGAACTGGTCTTTGACGGACCTCATTACATTTCCCTGGAAAGTAAATACGTCTATCTGTTCAAACCGGCCGGTTCAAAGAACACACTTAGTATGACCACCAACATCGAAACGGAAAAAATCCAAATGGAATTCATGGATTCCGGCAATGGAGCGATGGTAGAAGTGGATAACCTCACCATTCAGAACGACCGTTTCAAAGTGGAGATCCTGCTGGATAGTAACGAAGAGATCTATGCATTACGCTTTACAGCCTTACAGGAATATGACCCGGATGTTAAATCCCACAATTTTCAGGATGTAAGGCTCTATTCCAACCGGATGGAGTTTGTGATTACCATCGAACAACTCGATGAATCCCCCAACGAATGGATCGACGGAGGCAACAAAGAAACCACCATCGGCGAAGAAGAGGAGGACTAAACAATCCACTTCTTCATAAACAAAATGCCCCTGTCACTACGATTGAGTGACAGGGGTATTTTCATTTTCACTTCCCTTCCCGGGATCCTGCGTAAGAATTATTCTTTATCGGGTTCGAAATCCAGCGATATAGAGTTTACACAATGGCGTGTATTTTTAGGGGTGAAACGTTCTCCCTTAAAGACATGCCCCAGATGACCTTCACAGTTGGAACAAACAATTTCCGTACGTATCCCATCCGCATCCGGAACTTCTTTGATGGCTCCTTCTATTTCATCATCGAAACTGGGCCAGCCACATCCGGAATCAAATTTATCATCTGAACGGTACAAAGAAGATCCACACTGTTTACATTTATAGGTTCCCTTTTCTTTATGATCGTAATAAATACCGGTGTAAGGTCGTTCCGTACCTTTGTTAATGATCACTCTTTCTTCTTCTGGTGTTAATACTTTCATTTTTATCCCATTTTTTAAAGTGACGGTATTCTGGTCCTGTGCTGAAACGGTCAAACATGCCAGAAACCCGGCGAATAACACAAATAATAATTTAACTTTCATTCCCTTAATCCATTAGTATAAAACGATTCGTTTTATAGGTTATACTCTTTCAGACTGCAAGAGAGAATGACAGTTTAAAATATAACACTTAAAGTGTGTGAAGGTTATATTTATTTTTACTTTTTTAAAAAAAGCTCTTATTTCACAGCAGGCTTACTCCCTGAAATGCGGGAGATCCACCCTCCATACAGGACAACCACGATAAAACAGAGGAAAGGCACTACAAAAGAAAAACTAATACTACCGGAAGCATCCGAAACATATCCCTGGATAGCTGCGAACACAGCCCCTCCTAAGATAGACATGATCAGTCCGGATCCTCCGAATTTAGTATCATCCCCTAATTTGTACATGGCCAGGCCATAAATGGTTGGAAACATCAACGACATAAAGAAAGAGATCAGGATCAGGGCAATCACTCCTGTCAGACCGGAAGAGAAAATAACGACCGTCGTACAGATACCGGAAGCAACAGCCGCCATCATCAGCAGATGATAGGGTTTGAAGACCTTCATCAGCGCTGTAAAAATAAACCGGGCAGATGCAAAAGCGATCAGGGAGAAAAGATAAATATTGGCAGTCTCTTTCTCATTATAGCCTAACTGGTTCATGACGTAGCGGATATTGTAGGACCAGACACAGGTCTGGGCACCGATATAAAAAACTCCGCGACTACTCCATATACATATCTCCTGTTTTTACCAAACGTCCCAATGCTTCTTTAAAACTTCCGTTCTCCTCTTCTACCGGTTGTTCTCCTTTAGGCATCCGGGAGAATAGGATCAGTAGCAGAATAGCCATCAATACAAGACCAACATAGACATACGTCATGGTTACGGCATTCATTTCCGTATACTGGATCGCTTCCAGATCCTGAGCAGACATCACAGCCCGTTCCGCTTCCCCGGCCTGGTTTAGTTTTCCTAAAATGTAGGACTGGCTGATCAGGATACCCGCCATACAGCCAATCGGATTAAATGCCTGAGCCAGATTTAACCGCTGGGTAGAGATCTTTTCAGAACCCATACTTAAAATATAGGGATTAGCCGTTGTTTCCAGAATGGAACATCCCCCGGCTAATACATACAGGGCTAACAGATAAAAGCCATAACTGCCCACATGCCCTGCCGGATAGAACAGGAAACAGCCGGCCGCATATAAAGATAATCCTAAAAGAATACCGGATTTATAGGAATATTTTTTGATAAAGAAAGCGGCGGGTAAAGCAAAACAGAAATAGGAACCATAAAAAGCCACCTGAATGAGAGAGGTCTGAAAATCAGTCATACTCATAATCTTTTTAAAGGCAGCCAGTAACGTGTCAGACATATTATTCGCCAACCCCCCCCCACATAAAGAAAAGGCTGGTTAGTAATATAAAAGGCACTACATAATTTTCACCGTTCTTTCCCCGCAATATCGAAAACTTTTTCATCTGGTATGTATATTTAAGATTAGCAACAGGGCTTAGTTTACTTTCCATTCAATCACGCCTCCGGACTCTCCTTCCTGCAATTGAACAAGCAGACGTAACCCTTTCGTGGTCAAAGGTGCAAAATTTACCACATTAAAACAATCTTTTTTACATCCATATGCATCTTCTGTCACGACATCTTTCCACGCTGAACCTGATCTGTACTGGACTTTCCAGCTTGCCGGAACCCGGTAATCTCCGTCGTAATGGTCAAATTCCAGCCAGTACACTTCGACCTGGCTTACCATTTCTTCCTTCTCAAATTCATATTCCAGTATTTCTTCCGTGCCTTTCTTCAGCCAGAAATAGTAATAGGGCTTACTTTGATCATCTGAACTTTTAGGTTCCCACTGATCATTTACACCATAAATAACCTCCCGGCGTTCAATGGCCAGTCCGTCTTTCTGGATGGGTGCACTTACGATTGCATAGGCTTTCGCACGGGAAGCGATCGTAGGTTCCGGAGTAGGTTTGGCATACGCTGCGGTAGCAGGTATCCACACCGCCATCTCCGCATTTCCCCGGTTATTCCAGGTAGAATAAGGAATCAACTGCACAGGTACTTCTTTCTCTGTGCCATCTGTCGCTATCTCTTTCGCCATAGTGGCCAGTTCCACTACCCCATTTAATAAATCCTGTTTAAAAACCGGATGGACGGATGCCTGTTCCGGAATATATTTGTTAAAGACATGCCGGTCAGGCATATCCACTCCCTCCAGGCAGTAAACGACCGGTCCGCGGCTGAAAGCGAGCAATCCTTCGTTTGTATACACTTTCTCATGGGAACGAACCCGCCTGACTTCCATGGGCAAGGTCAGTTCCACCACATCCCCCGTATGCCAGGTCCTTTCCACAGAGACATATCCGGCTGACAATTTCTTTCGCATTTCCTACCCGTTCACCGTAATCTTCCAGGAACCGGAAACCGGACCTGTAAATGAATAAAGGTCACTTTCCGGAACCGGTTCTTCTCCCGCCCATCCGGGTATCCTCAGTTTCAGATTGAAAGGTACTGACTGTGCGGTATGAACCCTCAAAGTGATCTTTCCATCCCAGGGATAGTCTGTTTGCTGTATCAATTCCACCGGTTGACCGTTTATGTTTATATGGCTGTTCCCGGAAACATATAAATTCACAAACAGGTCTTTCCCTTGCAGGGCATAGACATATTTAGGGATGGATGCCATAAACCGGGTTACGTTCCCCGGACAACAGGCACATCCGAACCATTCTTCCCGTTCATGTTGCCCCATGGACTCCAGTGGATTATCATAAAAGAATTTATCACCACTTAACGAGACTCCGGAAATCACCCCGTTATATAATGCTCTTTCCAGTACATCGACATACTTTGCATGTCCTGTTGCCAGAAACATCCGCTGATTCCAGTAAACATTCGCAATGGAAGCACAGGTTTCACAATAAGCACTATGATTGTGTAGTTCATATTCCGGGCCAAATCCTTCTCCCTGTGCCCGTGAACCAATCCCTCCTGTAATATATAATTTCTTTCCGGCTGTGTTTTCCCAGATCCGGGATACGGCTTCAAAATAGCCCTGGTCTTCCATCAGCAAAGCCACATCGACGACTCCGGAATAGAGATAACCGGCCCGTACAGCATGGCCTACGATCTCTTCCTGCTGAAGAATGGGCATATGATCCTGGCTATAGGCATTCAGGCGGTGTCCGTCTGTACCCCGGCCGGTCTCTTCCACAAAATACCGGGCCTGACGAAGATATTTTTCGTCTCCGGTCACTTTATACATCTTCGCTAACCCCATTTCAATGATCGGATGCCCGGATGGCACCTGTTTCTGTCCCTCCTCCGGACCGAACACTTCACAGACGAGGTCTGCGTTCTTAATGGCAATATCCAGCAGGCTTCGTTTTCCGGTAGCCTGATAATGGGCTACAGCCGCTTCATAAAGATGTCCACAGTTATATAATTCATGACTGTTCAGCTTTTCCCACCTCTCACTTCCCCACCAGCGGGATAAACGTTCACACCGATTCGTCACACAGGTAGTCAGGTAACCATCCGGTTCCTGGGCAGCACCGATCAGGCAGATCACACTGTCCAGATAAGCATCTAATTTCGCATCATAGGTCACGGCCAACGAATAGGAAGCTCCTTCAATGATCTTGTAGGGATCTGTATCATCAAAAGGAAAATCACCCTGATATTCTCCCTCGATCAATCCTCCGGCCAGCGCAAAATTGTCAAACCGTCCGCTTTGTTCACTCTGATAGAAAGCAGAAGGAATCGACACCAGGCGGTTCGTCTCAATCCGGGGCGCCCAGAAATGATCTGTCAAATGAATATCCGTAAAGGGAACTTCTTTAATAGAAGGAAAACCGGATCCGTCTCCGGAGGGCTGACAACTAATCAATCCCATAAGCCAACCTGCAAGTAACAAACAACGTTTCATATAAGTATCGATTTATCTGGGTAATCATCCTACAGTTCACTTAAAGTGTACTTTGTACATATTCTGCAAATAAAGAAAAAAAGATTGAATTTCCAACCAATAAATCCATGAAAAACAATCCATAAAATAACGAATAGCCCTTATTTACGTAACGCTTCCAACTCCTGAGTAACCTGCTTCATTTTCTTTTCACTTAGTGGGTAAAGGCTGATGAAAATGACAGACAGGACGGTTCCGATGGCCGGGAAGAAGCTCAGGAACATCC
>Ga0192244_10648_pt1 | contig 12370 bp, 10 predicted proteins | sample Koala_Koa27_L3_FD_131234 | JGI IMG/M metagenome (GOLD analysis project Ga0192244, IMG submission 131234) | Enriched cells from koala feces incubated with labeled cellulose particles, San Francisco Zoo, California, United States - Koala_Koa2-7_L3 ... | reverse complement strand
CTGGAGGATTTATATGGAAAAACGGAAGAGGAATCTTTTCCTTCGTTCCATAAGTATGTACGAAGTAAGGGGTTCTTTGAAACAGCCCCGCTGCTACCGGATGCAGTGAAAGGATTGAAATATCTGAATGATAAATATAAGGTGCTGATTGTCTCTTCCGCAACAGAGTTCCCCAATAGCCTGACGGAGAAACAAAGATGGCTGAATGAGTATTTCCCCTTTATTACTTGGGAACAAATGATATTCTGTGGGCGTAAAGATAGTATTCAGGGTGATATTATGATCGACGATCATCCCAAGAACCTGAGGACTTTTGGAGGACGGAGAATATTGTTTACCCAACCTCATAATATGTGTATAGATGAAGCCAGTTATCAGCGTGTATCGGGTTGGGAGGAGATAATGAATCTGCTGTAGATGCGTGGAGGCGATGAAGTTTAATAGAGAAGGCTGCACTAATTTTAAAACATAGTGCAGCCTTCCTATTATATTACTATTGTTACTCTTTATCCGGACTGATCATTGAGACTTCTATCTCATTTTTCTGTTTGAACAGGTCAGAGGCAAACTTTTGAATATCCTTTGCCGTAATACTGTTGACTATTTGTTCATAGTCTTTTATCGGATTCATTCCGGTGAACAAGTATTCATCAATGCTTCCCATCCAGTAGCTGTTTTCTTTCAGGTCTTCGGCGTGCTTCTTCAACATAAACTCCTTCACCTTGTTAAGATTGGCTTCCGACGGCCCCTCTTTGGATATGCTGAAAGAGGAAAGACAACAGTACATATTAAACCAGATAAATCAGAATTACCGGGTTTATATTACAACATTAAGCACAGAGTTAGGAGTATCGGACGACACACTTCGCCGTGACCTGATAGAACTGGATGAACGTGGATTATTGACTAAAGTTCATGGTGGAGCTGTTGCCAAATCAGGCATCCCGATAGAATTTACGGACCGGATGAACACGGGAATTGAAGAAAAACAACAGATAGCCTCCAAAGTCATCCCACTATTCCGTTCAGGAGACGTACTGTTGATAGATGGCGGAACATCCAATCTGGAAGTCGCCCGACGCCTCCCCACAGATATGGAACTGACCGTATATACCAACAGCTTTCCGATAGTAAATGCCCTCTTCAATCATCCTAAACTGGATTTAATATTCTTAGGCGGGAAAGTATTCCCCGCTTCACAGGTGACGGTCGGCGTTTCTGTTTTTCAAGCCCTGCAAACCGTACGCCCGGACTGGCTCGTACTTGGGATATGCGGCGTACACCCCCATCAGGGTCTGACAGGTCCCGACCGGGAAGAAGCACTCATCAAACGCTTTATGATGGAAAGAGCACAAAAACGAATCGTATTAGCCGATAGTCATAAACTGAACACTGCAGAAGCATACAGCATCGCTTCTTTGGGAGATGTGGATTATTTAGTAACAGAAGATCAGAAAATAGATTATATCAGGCAGCATTGGCCCAAACACTCGTATGTACTCATGTAATTCCTCTTATCATCTCCCTACCTACTCCCTACCTTCTCCTTACCTACTCCTAATCTATAGAGAGGGAGAAGGTAGGGAGTAGCATAGGCAAACCTAAGCAACACGTATGAGGAAGATATATCTATCTGAATAAGTTTTTTAGTAAAGGGAGTCGACAGTGTGAAGATGAGGTATGGACATAAAAAAAGGAGTACCGCTGTACTCCAACCTTTGTTAACCTTAAATCTAATACTATGAAAAACACAGTGCAAAGGTACGGACTTTTCTGAATTTTGCAAACTCCGTGTGCGAAAACAGTGTATTTATAACACCCTTTAAGAAAATCTTCTTCGTTTTTCACTTCCTTTTTCATATCTTTGTTCAAAAGCGAAGATTAGTTACATCTTAGCACTAAAAAATAAGCAAGCTTATTTTGCATTGCTTTTGGATTACATTATCTTTGTAGAAAAATAATCAAAACGACTTATGCCTGACTATGATTTGATAGCTATATTAGGTCCTACCGCTTCCGGAAAAACTCCTTTTGCCGCGGCACTGGCAAATGTTCTTGACACCGAAATCATCAGTGCGGATTCCCGGCAAATCTACCGTGGCATGGATCTTGGTACGGGTAAAGACCTCATCGACTACACCGTAAATGGTAAACAAATCCCTTATCATCTGATTGATATTGCCGATCCAGGGTACAAATACAATGTTTTCGAATACCAACGTGATTTTCTGACAGCTTACGAGACTATTAAACAAAAAGGGAAATTACCCGTTTTGTGTGGAGGTACAGGGTTATACTTGGAGTCCGTATTGAAAGGGTATAAGTTGCTCCCTGTTCCCGAAAATCCGGAACTGCGCGCACGGCTGGCTGATAAGTCTTTGGAAGAATTAACCGGGATACTGCAACAGTACAAGACCTTGCACAACACAACGGATGTAGATACAGCCAAGCGTGCTATCCGTGCGATTGAAATAGAAGAATATTACGCACATACACCGGTAGACGAGCGTACATTCCCCCAACTGAACAGCCTCATCATCGGTGTGGATATAGACCGGGAATTACGTCGCGAAAAGATATCCCGCCGACTGTGCCAACGTCTGGACGAAGGAATGGTGGATGAAGTGCACCGGCTGATAGAGCAAGGCATCCAACCGGATGACTTGATTTATTACGGCCTGGAGGACAAGTATCTGACGCTTTACGTCATCGGCAAGCTGACTTACGAAGAGATGTACCAGGAACTGGAAATCGCCATTCACCAATTTGCCAAACGGCAGATGACCTGGTTCCGGGGGATGGAACGCCGCGGATTTACCATTCACTGGATGGATGCCGGGCTGCCAATGGAAGAAAAGATTGCTTTTGTACAAGCTAAACTCAAAGGGAATTAGTATCTTTGGAGCAGCAAAGACGAAGCCTGGGAGGGTAACTAATGATTATGTAGGACTTTACTAAGAGATAACAATATGAGCGTAGAACCCGAAAAGTGGGGAGTGATATATAACCCCAAAGCCGGCACACGAAAAGTGCAGAAACGGTGGAAAGAAATAAAAGAATATATGGACAGCAAAGGCGTGTCTTATGACTACATGCAGTCCGAGGGGTTCGGATCAGTGGAACGTTTGGCCGGTATTCTTGCCAATAACGGATACCGCACTATTGTCGTAGTAGGTGGTGACGGTGCACTGAATGATGCAATTAACGGCATCATGTCATCCAATGCAGAAGATAAAAGAGAAATCGCCATAGGCATCATTCCGAACGGTATCGGGAATGACTTTGCCAAATACTGGGAAATGACCTCGGAATACAAAGATGCGGTGGATTGCATCATCAACAACCGTCGCCGGAAAATCGATGTCGGCTTCTGTAATTATTACGATGGCGAGAAGCACGTCACCCGTTATTTCCTCAATGCTATCAATATCGGGTTAGGAGCCCGCATTGTGAAGATCAGTGATCAGACCAAACGTTTCTGGGGAGTGAAATTCTTATCTTACCTCATGGCACTCATTTCGCTTTTCTTTGAACGCAAGCTTTACCGGATGCATCTTAAAATAAACGGAGAACATATTCGCGGACGTATCATGACGGTTTGTATCGGTAGTGCATGGGGATATGGACAAGCTCCCAGCGCCGTTCCCTATAACGGCTGGCTCGATGTATCCGTTATCTACCGCCCGGAATTGCTACAACTTGTATCAGGCTTGTGGATGCTGATTCAGGGGCGTATATTAAACCATAAGGTCGTAATGCCCTACCGGACACAGAAAGTGAAAGTACTGCGTGCACAAAATGCCTCTGTCGACCTGGATGGACGCCTCCTCGACAGACATTTCCCGTTGGACATCGGCATCATGCATGAGGCAATCACCTTGATTATACCCAACTAAAAATAACGATTAACGATTAACGTTTAGTGATAAGTAATTAGCAAGCTGTTCTATCACCTGCTAATCACTTATCACTAATCACTAAACACTAAATACTTATGATTGAATTAAAGAATAACCCTGCCGGAAATTTCTTTTTATTGGCAGGTCCTTGTGTGATTGAAGGGGAAGAAATGGCAATGCACATTGCCGAACGTGTGGTAAACATCACAGATAAACTACAGATTCCCTACATCTTTAAAGGTTCTTACCGTAAGGCAAATCGTTCACGCCTGGACTCATTTATGGGAATAGGTGATGAAAAAGCACTGAAAGTATTACAGAAAGTACATGATACGTTTGGCGTGCCCACAGTTACAGATATTCATTCTGCCGAGGAGGCTGCCATGGCTGCCGAATACGTGGACGTACTACAGATTCCGGCATTTCTCTGCCGTCAGACGGACATTCTGATAGCTGCCGCAAAGACAGGAAAAGTCGTAAATATCAAAAAAGGCCAGTTCCTCTCCCCTCTTGCCATGCGCTTTGCTGCGGAAAAGGTAGTGGAAGCCGGCAATAAGGAGGTGATGATCACCGAACGTGGAACGACTTTCGGATACCAGGATCTCGTTGTAGACTACCGTGGAATACCGGAGATGCAAACTTTCGGTTATCCGGTTATTCTGGACGTCACCCACTCGCTGCAACAACCCAATCAGACAAGCGGAGTTACAGGCGGTATGCCACAGCTCATTGAAACTGTAGCCAAAGCCGGTATTGCCGTAGGCGTCGACGGATTGTTTATTGAAACACATGAGCATCCCGAAATAGCCAAGAGTGATGGTGCCAACATGCTGAAGCTGGATCTGCTGGAAGGATTGCTGACTAAGTTAGTACGGATAAGAGAGGCTATAAAAGAATAAGTTCACTCTTGTAAAGTGCACTGAGATAAATGGGAATTTAGCAAGTTTTGCCGCTAGATTCCCATTTGTGTAAAAAAACAATCCTCCTCTTGTGATTTCTTTTTCTGTCTTTCGACAAATAGAGCAAGAAACAATTTTAATATTCATTCATATGAAACATTCATTTCGTAGTTTATTGGTGGTAGCATTAGTTTTATGCGCCAGTTTCCAACAAGCGGTAGCACAGCAAATGCAGTTTCCGCCTCTTCCCGTGGACAAGAATGTCCGTATCGGCCAATTAGACAATGGCTTGACGTATTACATCCGTCACAACAAATTACCCGAAAACCGGGCTGAATTTTATATCGCCCAGAAAGTAGGTTCCATCCTCGAAGAGCCGCAACAACGTGGTCTTGCTCACTTTCTGGAACACATGGCTTTCAATGGCACAAAGAATTTCCCCGGCGATGACAAAGGCCTCGGTGTTATCCCCTGGTGTGAAACCGTAGGTATCAAATTTGGAACAAACTTAAATGCCTACACCAGCATAGACGAAACCGTCTACAATATTAGCAATGCCCCGATAGACCGTGCCGGTGTATTGGACTCTTGCTTGCTGGTTCTGCACGACTGGTCTAACTACATCCTGCTCAAAGATGACGAGATAGACAAGGAACGTGGAGTGATCCGTGAAGAATGGCGTAGCCGTAACAGCGGTATGTTGCGCGTTTATACCGATCTGCTTCCCACCATATATCCGGGTGACAAATACGCCGATTGTATGCCTATCGGTTCTATCGATGTGATCAATAACTTCCCCTACAAAGATATCCGTGACTATTACCACAAATGGTACCGTCCCGATTTGCAAGGTATCGTTATCGTAGGTGACATTGATGTGGACGCTGTAGAAGCCAAACTGAAAGCAGTATTTGCCGACGTACAGAAAGCAGTAAATCCGGCAGAGCGTGTTTATTATCCTGTTGCCGATAATAAGGAACCTATCGTAGCCATCGGTACAGATAAAGAAGTAGACGATCCGTCTATCGAGGTTTACTTCAAGCAAGATGCAACTCCCGATTCAGAAAAGAATAACGTAGGTTATCTGGCTTCCCAGTATATGACAAGCATGATCACCAGTATGCTGAACGCACGTCTGAGTGAGCTGACCCAGAGCGCTAATCCGCCGTTTAACCGTGCATATAGCAGTTACGGTAATTTCTTTGTAGCTAAAACCAAAGAGGCCCTCAATCTTTCAGCATCAAGTAAAGCGAACGGTATTGAAGAAGCCCTGAAAGTCCTGTTACAGGAAGCAGAACGCGCCCGTCGTTTCGGTTTCACAGAGTCTGAATACGCCCGTGCCCGCGCTAACTATCTGCAACGTCTGGAATCTGCATACAACGAGCGTGAGAAGACCAAACACGGTTCTTATATACGTGAGTATGTACGTAACTTCCTGGATGCCGAACCTATCCCCGGTATTGAAACAGAATATGCCATGATGAACCAGTTGGCTCCTAACCTCCCTGTACAGGCTATAAATATGGCAATCCAGCAACTCGTTCCGGACAGCAACCAGGTAGTTATCATTGCCGGTCCCGAAAAAGAAGGATTAAAATATCCGCAGAAAGAAGAAGTTATTGCTTTGCTGAAAGGTATGAAGAGCCTCGATCTGCAACCGTATGTTGACAAGGTTTCTGATGAACCTCTGATGAAAGAAGCACCGAAAGGCGGCAAAATCGTATCTGAGAAAGGAGGTGAAATCTATGGTAGTACGAAGCTTGTTCTGTCCAACGGTGTAACTGTTTACATTAAGAAAACCGATTTCAAGGCAGATGAGATCCGTATGAAAGCAACCAGTTTGGGTGGTAAATCTCTTTTCCCCGATAAGGATGCACTGAACTTTGCTGTTATGGACAATGTGGTTGCTGTAGGTGGTTTGGGTAACTTCAGCCAGGTAGACCTTACAAAGGTATTGGCCGGAAAGAAAGTTTCTGTTCGTGCCGGACTGGGTGCTACTACTGAAAATGCATTCGGAACTTGTTCTCCGAAGGACTTCGAGACCATGATGCAGTTGACCTATCTCACATTCACCGCTCCCCGCAAGGACATGGAAGCATTCGAGTCTTATAAGAACCGTACAAAGGCCGAACTGGAAAGTGCACAGGCTAATCCGCTTTCTTCCATCAACGACACATTGCAGAAAGCTATGTACAACAACCATCCGCGCGTGGTAATAATGAAACCGGAAATGGTAGATCAGATCAACTATGACCGTATTCTGGAAATGTACAATGACCGTTTCAAAGATGCCAGCGACTTTACATTCTATTTCGTTGGAAACATTGACCTGGAAACAGCTAAACCGCTGATTGCAGAATATCTGGGTGCATTGCCTGCCATCAACCGCAAAGAGACTTTCAAGGATACCAAGATGGAGATTCGCAAAGGTACATACAAGAACGAATTTGCCAAAGAGCAACAGACTCCAATGGCAACTATCGTATTTCTGTATACCGGAAAAACCCCTTATACATTGAAGAATGAAATTCTGTTGAGCTATATGACCCAAGTGCTGAACATGGTTTATACTGAAGAAGTACGCGAAAAAGAAGGCGGTACATACGGTGTAAACTGTATGGGTAGCTTACAGAAATATCCGAAAGAACAATTGCTGATGCAGATTGTCTTCCAGACCGATCCTGAAAAGAAAGATAAACTGGCCGGTATCGTAGTAGACGAGCTGAAGAAACTGGCAGCAGAAGGACCGTCTGATGTACATTTGCAGAAGGTAAAAGAGTATATGTTGAAAAAGTATGCTGATAACCAAAAGGAAAATGCATACTGGCTGAACAACCTGAACGATTACTTCTACTATAATATGGATATGACGCAAGGATACACAGATATCGTAAACAGTATCACTGCCAAAGATATCCAGAAGTTTGCAGCAGACTTGCTGAAACAAGGTAATGAGATCGAGGTAACGATGACGGTACCTAAAAAGTGATTAAGAAAGTAGTGATTAGTGATAAGAACTGTATTTTTACTTATCACTAATCACTAACGACTAATCACCAATTAATCACTAACGACTAATCACTAAAAACATGAATCTATTTCTTGAGCTACGTAAACATGGAAAGTTAGCAGAAAAGCGACATCCGATGTACGAGAAGAGCAAGTTCGGAAAGTTTTGGATGTACTTCATGAGTGTGTTCTGGGCAGCTTATCTCATAAGCTTCGGAACAACTTTCGCCTTTGCTTTCGACGGTGGAGCCAGAGAAGCCTACCATGTAATGAACAGCGGACTCATATTTGTGCTCGCCCTCGACTTTCTCATGCGCTTACCCTTCCTGAAGACACCTACACAGGAAGTCAAACCCTACTTACTGCTTCCCGTAAAACGGAGTCGTCTGATTGACTTCCTTCTCCTGCGTTCCGGACTTAACAGCTTCAATCTGCTCTGGCTCTTCTTGTTTGTCCCATTTGCCATCATCACAGTTACTAAGTTTTATGGAGTGGCAGGTGTATTGACCTATTGTATTGGTATCTGGCTACTCATCGTATTCAATAATTACTGGTATTTATTGTGCCGTACGTTGATGGACGAACGCATCTGGTGGTTCCTCCTACCGGTAGCCGTATATGGTGGTATTGCTGCTGCACTTTTCATTCCGGACAACAGCCCGATATTTGCCTTTTCAGTCAATTTGGGTGAAGGATTCATCACCGGAAATATACTGACATTTATCGGAGTTCTGGTAGCCATTGCTATCATGTGGTTCATCAACAGGAGCATCATGCAAAGATTAGTCTATAACGAACTAAACAAGGTAGAAGATACAACCGTACAGGTAAAGACTGTATCCGAATACAAATTTCTGGATCGTTATGGTGAAATTGGTGAATATATCCGGTTAGAATTGAAGCTGTTGCTTCGTAATAAAGTCTGCAAAAAATCACTCTATAACATCACTGCTGTAGTATTAGCTTTTAGCCTCATTATCAGTTTTTCTGATCTTTATGAGGGAGGGGCATGCGACTTCTTCGTGCTTTACAACTATATCATCTTCGGTATTCTGTTCCTCTCGCCTCTAATGAGCTACGAGGGCAACTACATTGACGGACTAATGAGTCGTAAAGAATCCATCTATTCGTTACTACGTGCTAAATATATTTTATATAGCCTGGGTCTGATCGTTCCATTTATATTGATGATCCCTGGTATGGTGACAGGTAGGGTATCTGTCTTGCAATGTATCTCATGGCTTGTATTTGTTCCGGGCTGCGTCTATTTCTGTATGTTCCAACTGGCAGTGTACAATAACAAGACCCTCAATCTGAATGCCAAGATGACCGGTCGTCAAAACGTGGGGACAGGATTGCAGAACCTTATTTCAGCTGGTGCATTTGGTGTGCCCCTACTACTGATGTTCGGGTTAAAGGTAACGGTTGGCAAAGAAGCTACACCATGGGTACTTATTGGTATCGGGCTTGTATTTATCTTAACTTCAAGATGGTGGTTAAGGAATGTATACCATCGCTTCATGAAGCGCCGGTATAAGAATATGGAAGGATTTCACGATAGTAGACAAAAATAATTACGAATATGATAGAGATAAACAATCTTCAAAAAAACTTCGGCCAAAAGAAAGCCGTAGATATTGAAAAATATGTCATAGAACAAGGTGACATGCTGGGTTTGGTAGGCAACAACGGAGCTGGTAAAACAACCCTTTTCCGCCTGATGCTGGACTTACTCCAAGCAGATCAAGGCAATGTAACCATTAATGATATCGATGTAGCCAAAAGCGAAGACTGGAAACAATTCACCGGCGCTTTCATCGATGATGGCTTCCTGATCGATTACCTTACTCCCGAAGAGTACTTCTACTTTATCGGTAAGATGTACGATCTGAAAAAAGAAGAAGTAGATGAGCGCCTGCTTCCTTTCGAACGATTCATGAATAATGAGGTCATCGGACAAAAGAAGTTCATCCGTAACTTCTCTGCCGGAAACAAGCAGAAAATCGGTATCATATCCGCTATGCTGCATCATCCGCAATTACTGATCCTGGACGAACCGTTCAACTTCCTTGATCCGAGTTCACAATCCATCATCAAGCACTTGCTGAAGAAGTATAATGAAGATCACCATGCCACGGTTATCATTTCAAGCCACAACCTGAACCATACAGTAGACGTATGCCCTCGCATTGCTTTGCTGGAAAATGGTGTCATCATCCGTGACATACAAAATGAACATAACTCAGCAGAAAAAGAACTTGAAGATTACTTCAACATAAGAGTGGAAGAAGAAATTGAGGAAGAACTGGCAGAAACAGTGATTGAAGAAACACCTCTTCAGGAAACAATCATTGAAGAAACTATTGCTGAGGAACCTATCACTGAAGAACCCTCCACTCAACCGGAAAAGAAAGAAGAACAGGAATGAAAAAATACTTCTTATATATAGTTGCCCTCATCGGATTGACATTCAGTTTAAGCTCATGCCATACATCAGCGCCCCGGCTCAATTACAAGGCACTGGCAAAAGCTTCTGTCCGCATGGGTGTTGACATAAATATGGAAGATAACCACAAGTTGTACATTGCCTCTGCGGAGTGGATGGGTGTCCGCTACCGCGCAGGCGGTGACAACAAGCACGGAGTAGATTGTTCCGGACTGGTATCGCAACTCTATAAAGAAGTATATAATATCCGTTTGGCCAGAAACACCGATGGTCTACTTAAAGAAAGCAACAAAGTCTCCCGCCGCAATTTGCGTGAGGGAGATTTGGTGTTTTTCACCAGCCGTGCATCTAAGAAGAGGGTGGCACACGTGGGTATCTACCTCAAAAATGGGAAGTTTATTCATGCAAGTACCAGCAAAGGGGTTATTGTCAGTAGCCTCAACGAACAATACTATACGCAATACTGGCTTTGCGGCGGCAGAGTAAAATAAGAATCTTTTTTCTTCCCCTGTGATTTTTCCTTTCCCTCCCCGACTTATAGTTCAAATGAAACTTTAAAAAGGAAAAACGATGAAAAAGATTTTAGGTGTCCTTCTCTTTATCGGCCTTGCGCTGAACGCCAACGCACAATTACTTTGGAAAATCTCCGGTAACGGACAAGAAAAGCCCTCATACATTTTAGGTACCCACCATCTGACACCTCTCAGCATCAAAGATAGCATTGCCGGATTGCCACAAGCCATAGAAGGTACTACTCAGGTATACGGAGAAGTAGTCATGTCCGATATGATGTCACCCGAGTTCATGCAGATAATGCAGCAAAGCATGATGATGGCAGGCGACACTACTCTCCAGAAACTTTTTACCCCGGAACAATATGAAGTAGTAGGCAAGGTAGTGAAAGAGAACCTGATGGCAGATATAGCTATGTTGGGCAAATTAAAACCCGCTGCCATAACCCAACAACTGACCCTGATATTGTGCATGAAGCATCTGGGTGGTTTTAATCCACAGGAGCAATTAGATACTTACTTCCAGCAGCAAGCATTACAAAGCGGTAAAAAAATAGGTGGTTTGGAAACTCCGCAGTCTCAGTTAGATATGCTATTTAAAAGTCAGACTCTACAGCGTCAGGCAAACTTACTCTATTGCCTCGTAAGTGACATAGATAAAGCTATGGAACAAACTAAACGTCTCAACAACGCATACAAGGCTCAGAACCTGGATGAAATGCTGAAGCTGATAGAAGAACGTGATGGCAGCTCGTGCGATCCGCAACCGGGCGAAATGGAAGCCCTGCTGGATAACCGCAACAAAGCATGGATTGAGAAAATGCCAGCTCTCATGAAGGATGCTCCTACCCTGTTTGTTGTCGGTGCAGGCCACCTGCCGGGAACTAACGGAGTCCTGAATCTGCTGAAACAGCAGGGATATACTATAGAACCTATGAAATAAAAACTATAAATTCTCTCTTTACTGACATTTTCTGAAAACTAAGAAAATGCAAGATACCGGGTGATTGCAAGTGATTTGTGGTCACCCGCTTTTATAAAAAAGGGTACATCAGGAAATACCCCGACATACCCTCTAATCTTAGTATATGTTCATCATCACATATTCATCGTATTGGCTCCTAAAGCTCCCAACACCGCCGATGCTACAGCGATTACAATTTTTAAAATCTTATCCCAAATCGTCTTTTTCATATCAATTACTTTGCATTTCAATAATTCATAGACTGCGCAGCCTTTAATTCTTAATTTTTAATTCTTCAATTTCTAAAGTCCCAGCTTTAGACCCTATCCCAGAGGATCATCTTCAATACCTCCGTCTCCACCTGAACCGCCTCCGTTACCATCATCCGGATCTTTACCGTCATCGGAAGAAACATCTTTACCCGTCCACTTCTCAAATTCAACACCCTGCCACAAAGCCCGGGTAGTCCCCAGAGCAGCCGGACGTGTATATTCAGGAGTAAACATAAAATGTAATGACGTCACCTGATTCGGACTCACATCCTTCTCTGCATCCACACCCTTTCCACGTGTTCGTGCAATCACTGTAAATGTTCCCAAGCCATCCAGCCGGACTGTACGACTATTCAGCAACTGCATCCG
>Ga0192244_10646_pt1 | contig 12379 bp, 11 predicted proteins | sample Koala_Koa27_L3_FD_131234 | JGI IMG/M metagenome (GOLD analysis project Ga0192244, IMG submission 131234) | Enriched cells from koala feces incubated with labeled cellulose particles, San Francisco Zoo, California, United States - Koala_Koa2-7_L3 ... | reverse complement strand
CGGTGTTCCGCCCGCACCTGTTGCCGCAATTGCTGGCCGGTTATTGGGAGGTCTTTGCACTGATGGGGCTGGGCTTCTTCCTGCATTTTGTGCCGGTTTCGTGGGAAAATGCAGCCTGCCGCGTAGTAACCCGCTTGCCATTGTTGGGCAAGGCGTTGCTGGTGGTGGCATTGGTGTGGCTGGTTATACAGATGAAAAGTGCTGAAATTCAGCCCTTCATCTATTTCCAGTTCTGACGTGTTTCTGATTTGTATGGAGTGTTACTTCTCTTCTCTCAGAAAAAATGGGAGGGTGTCTCAAAATGGTGGAATCCCGACTTAATGTTGTTTTCAGGCACGGAATTCTCATTTTGATACACCCTTATGGTTTATTGGGCGGCCTTTGCCTTCGGTTTCATCAGCACTTTCTGTTTCAACCATTCCCTTACAGGTTCGTCATACAGGCGGAGGCAGGCATAAGCGATGCCGATGGCCAGGAAAAACAGCAGTACAGCCATGAGGATGACGATGCTTGTCGGGGCTTCGGGGTGGTGCCGTGCCCAGGAAATTTGCAAATAGACCAAAGGAAAGTGAGTGATATACAAGGGATATGAAATCTCTCCCAAAAACTTGCAGAGTGTTACGCTACGCTTGCCGGTGATAGGGCTTCCTGCCCCCATTGACACGATGAGCGGAAACAGGGCGATGACACACAGGGCTTCGTACAGACCGTTCATCCACATCTGTTCATTGCCGCCCAGACGGGGCATGGCAAGGGTGGCGGCTACGAGCAGCGAGCACCAGTAAAATCCTCTTTTCACCGAGATGAACCGTCCGATGCGCGACAGCAACAGGCCGGCAAAGAAGGGGTAGAGCAGGCGGGTGATGCCGATGTACAGTTGGTCGGGCGTAAGGCTCCAGCCTCCCACCAGGGTGTATTCCAGACCTGTGCGTCCTTCCAGCAGCCCGAAGGTGTCCACGTTGAGTGCTACGTCAAAAGTGAGCAGGGCAGACAAGGTCACGAAAACACCCAGGGCTACCTTGGACAAGTGGCGGATGAAGAGCGCATAGAGGATATTGGCGATATACTTCCACATCAGGGACCAGGTGGGGCCGTTCAGTGCGTTGGTCTCGGCCCATCCCCGGATGTCGAGCGAAGGTGGGGTGGGAATCATGAGGCAGCCCAACAGCGTGATGAGCAACAGTTGCCACCAGTGTGTCCACATGATGAGGGGGAAAGCGTCGCAGTCGTGGAAATAGAACAAGGCGGCTCCCAGCAAGGTGCCCATGATCACCATGGGATGCAGGCGTACCAGGCGGCGTTTGAAGAAACCGCCCAGCGTCATGCGGTTCCAGCGGTCGTCGTAGGCATAACCGATGACGAACCCCGAAAGGACAAAGAAAAAATCCACGGCCAAGTATCCATGGTTGGGCAGCACGACGCCGGCTGCTCCCGGTGAATAGGTTTCGCACAAGTGGTAGATGACCACAATCATGGCGGCTACGCCGCGCAATCCATCCAAGATTTCGTAACGGGGTTTGGATGCCAGATAATTTGTTTCCATAGGTTTATGATGTTTGATGAGTAATCAAGGAAGCCGGTGCTTTGCGTTGCAAACGGCTCGGCAAAGTTACGTTCCAGTTTCTTGCATATCTTGTACTATTGTCTCTTACATTTGTCTTATATTTGCATTTGCTAATCAAACTTGTGGATATGAATGTGTTTTTGTCTCCTTCTTTCCGTTTTGACAGTGTATGCTTGGCACCTGACAGGCAAATCGGTCGGCATCAACACGATGCGTGGGAACTGTCTTATATTTCCATCGGGAAGGGCATCCGCACCATCGGCGATACCCGCGAACCTTTCCAGGCGGGCGAGGTCATCCTGTTGCCTCCTGGCATTCCTCATTGTTGGGAGTTTGACCCGGAGGAGGTTGACGGGTGCGGCCACATTGCCAACATTACTTGCAGTTTTACCAACGAACTGCTGGATCGTTGCATGTCGGCTTTCCCTTCGTGGCAGAAGACGGTGGAGTATTTGCGCATGCGCCGGGAGGCGATCCGCTATTCCCGTGACGCGGCAAACGCTATTGCCGCCTTATTGCAGATGATGGAAGCGCAGGACGAGGCACACCGCGCCGCCTCGTTTCTTGGTTTACTGCTGATGCTGCCAGGCAATGGGTGTGAGTCTGTGGTGGGGAGGCCGTTGGCGGCAGACAAAATGCAGGCCCGTTTGGAACAGGTGCGCGTTTATGCCATCTGCAATGCCGCCCGTCCGATCTCGATAGACGATGTGGCGCGGCACGTGGGGATGAACCGCGCTGCTTTTTGCGTCTTTTTCAAGAAAACGACTGGAAAGACTTTTGTCACCTGGCTGAATGAATTGCGCTTGGAGCGAGCTTGCCGTTTGCTGGAAGAAGGCAGGCTGTCGGTAGGCGAAATTTGCTACCAGGCGGGATTCAACAATGTACCTTACTTCAACCGCCTGTTCAAGCGTATAAAAGGAACGGCACCAAGCCGTTGGGCGCATGAACAGGCGGAAGTAGGGTCGGGTAGGTGAGAACCTTTGTGTATTATTCCACTGCTATTTCATCGATGAACAGGAAAGGTATTTTCCCTTCTCCGGCATGTCCTTGGGGCAGGGCGGGAGTAGGCTTGACGGTTACCTTGACGTAGCGTGCTTCGGTTGCGTCAAAAGTGACTGCGTAGTTTTCCACGGCCCTTTTGGAGAGAACGGTTTCGGCAGGAAATTCTTTGCCGGCTATCTGGTTGAAGGTTTTGCCGTCGGTCGAGGTAGCTACCGCTATTCCGGTGCATCCCATAATCCAATTGCCGAGGTCTGCCAGGGCTTCGGTAGACACTCGTTGTATGGAGGTCGTTTCGCCCAGGTCGATGACGGCAGTCACGTCGCCGCCGTAGAAGCCTAACCAGGCTCCGCTGGCATAGTTGTCGTTCCCTTTCATGCCATCCACCAGGGTGACGGCACCGGCAAATGCATAGCGGGGGGCAGGTTGGACACCTGTCAGCTGGATGGGGCATAATGAGGCTTTATGGAACGTGATCGTCTTTCCGGTTGCCTTGCTGCTACCTGTAGGACGGATAGCTACTGCCTTGAACTCCGAACTTTGCGTGAGGGCGACAGGCTCGGAGTAGGCTTGCGAGGAGGCTGTAGGGGTGCTGCCGTCCAGGGTGTAACGGATGGTTGCATCGTCGGCAGTGCCGAGGGTGACGATGATTGCCTTCCGGGCGGTGTCGGGGGTAAATTCGGCCTTGACATCCAGCACGTGTTGGGCATACGTCAGTCCGTCGCGTTGGTACAACTCCATGAAACGTATCAGCCTGGAAGCAAATTTTTTGTAGTCTTTTTTTTCAGGCTGCGTCCATTGCACTTCGGCCAAGGCAGCCATGCGCGGCAGCACCATGTACTCTACCTGGGCTTCGGAGGTGATGTATTCGGTCCATAAATTGGCTTGTGCCCCGATGATGTGTTTCTTTTGTCCTTCATCCAACCCGGCGGTGGGTTCCAGGCTGTACACTTTTTCCAAAGGCACATATCCTCCGATGGCATCGTAAGGCTCGTTGGCCCTGTCGTCGCTCTGGAAATAGTCGAAGTAACAGAAGTCATTGGGCGTCATAATGACGTCGTGTCCCATTTGTGCGGCCTTGATGCCTCCTGCACTTCCGCGCCACGACATGACGGTAGCGTTAGGCGCTACGTCACCTTCCAGGATTTCGTCCCAGCCGATGATTTGGCGCCCCTTGCTGTTAAGGAATTGCTCGATGTGGGTCATGCAATAGCTTTGCAGGCGGTCTTCGGCGGTATGTTCCTTGTCTGCTTTCAGACCTTTGGCACGAATGAGGGCTTGGCATTTGGGGCAGGTTTTCCAGCGGGTGCGCGGAGCTTCGTCACCGCCGATATGGATGTATTTGGAGGGGAAGATATCAATGATTTCGGCCATCACGTCTTCCAGGAATTGCAGGGTCTTTTCGTTGCCGATGCACAATACATCGTCAAACACGCCCCATTGGGTAGCTACTTCGTACGGGCCTCCGGTGCATCCCAGTTCGGGATAAGAAGCCAGGGCAGCCAGCATGTGGCCGGGCAGGTCTACTTCGGGGATAACGGTGATGTAGCGCTCCTGTGCGTAGCGCACGATTTCGCGTGCCTCTTCTTGGGTGAAGAAACCGCCGTAGGGCGTGTTGTCATATTCGCCGGAGTTATGTCCGATAACGGTACAACTGCGTATGGAGCCTATTTCCGTCAGTTTGGGATATTTTTTGATTTCGATGCGCCAACCCTGGTCTTCGGTAAGGTGCCAGTGCAGGGTGTTCATGTTGTGCAAGGCCAGCAGGTCGATGTATTCCTTTACAAACTCTACGGGGAAAAAGTGACGGCCTACGTCCAGCATCATGCCTCGGTAGGCAAAGCGGGGAGCATCCTTTATTTCACCGGCCGGTAGCAGGATATCGGCCCCCTGTGCCTGGGCAGGGATGGACTTGCGCAGTGTCTGTATGCCGTAAAATACACCGTTGGCGGTTTGTCCGCTGATGCTGATACCTTCGGCCGATGTACTGATGCGGTAACCTTCTGCTTCGGTCATCTGCGGGTCGAGTGTCAGGACAATGGCACGCTTGGCCGTCTCTCCTTCTTTAAAGCTTTTGACCGGTAGCGTGTATCCGGTAGACTGGCTGATGTATTCACTCAGGAATTCGGCGTTGCGTTTCAGCAGGTCGTTGCCTTCGGGATACAGGATGGAAGTGCGTGATGTCAATGTGAAAGGAGCTTCCTGTGTCAAGTTTAGTTCTTGTGGCAAGGGTACCACTTGGTAACAGGCTTCTTTCTTTTCGGTGTTGCACGACAGCAGGCATAGCGAGAGTGTGCCTGCCAGAAATGTTTGGCTGATTTTGCTCATGATGGTAATAGATTGGTTTAAGTCGCAAAGATATCAGATATAAACGGTAATGCCTATAAATTACTGCTATATTTTGGCTGGATTTTTGTGCAAGATGTTACAGGCACATTGCTTTTTATGTATCAAGAGTATTGGTTTCTGAAATCTTTGGGCGATAATCCGGTATGCCTTTTAAAGTAGCGTCCAAAGAGTGACTGGTCGGGAAAGCCGTATTTGTCGGCAATCTCTTTCAGAGACAGGTCGGTCGATTGTAAGGCTACTTTTAACTCCAGCAACAGATACTGGTCTATGATTTCCTTGGCCGCCTTACCGCCCACCTGTTGTGCTATGGTAGAAAGGTATCGGGTAGAGATGCAAAGCTGTTGGGCAAAGAACGATACTTCGTGGTGGGTACAACAATATGTATGGACGAGGTGCATGAACTTTTTGAACAATTTGTCCTTCCGGTCGCTTCCTTCTATCTGTTCGGGTGTAAAGAGCCGTTGTACCTTATCGTAGGTGTCGAAGAAGAAGATTTGTAACAGGTTTTGGGCAATGGTATCTCTAAAGCAATTTTCCTTGTCGCGATAAATGGCTTGGCTGGCAGTGGTCAGCCCGGCAATGGAAGAATAGGTCTTTATGTCGGCATGTGTGTGGCAGGAATTCTCTTTCAGGAAGTGGATAAAGGCGGGCGGCAACCTGAAAGATGCGCTTTGAAACATTTCCTGACTGCAACAGAAATAGTGCAGGTTGAGATTCTCACTGGCCTTCTCAACGTGGAGAATACTGTTGGGAATTAGTATGATGCTTGTGTTCTTGCAGATGTGATAATGTGTCAGGTCTATGGTGATGTCTGCTTCGCCTTCGTGGCAAAACATAAGTACCCCGTTGGTCACCTTGTGTGGCTGGTCTCTGTAAAAGCTCAAATCATCATTGCCTACGGCAAAATTCTCGGTCGGAGCGAGTATAAAAACGTCTTTTTTCATCATTATTCTTACTTGTTTTGGTTGTGTGTACAAAGTTAAGCGGTTTTTGCTTTTTTTGATAGCCTTGTTCCGATAATGAACACTAGCGGCTACGCAATGAAATAAGTTACCTCCGCGAAACCCTATACCTTTGCGTCGATTTTAAAGAAGATATGATTATGACAAAGAAGAGCATGAAGACAAACTTGGTAGCAGGCATCGCAGGACTGCTGCTGGCAGCGTGCGGCAGTGCCCCTGCCGAACAACCCCGACAAGAGTATCAGACATTGAAGGTCGATACGGTGGACAGAGAGTTGAAAACAAGCTATTCGGCAACGATACGAGGCCGGCAGGACATCGACATTTATCCGCAGGTGTCGGGTACGCTGACCAAACTTTGTGTGGTGGAAGGGCAAAGCGTGAAACGCGGCCAGTTGCTATTTGTGATAGACCAAGTGCCGTACCTGGCTGCCCTGCGTACGGCTGAGGCCAATATGGAGGCTGCCAAAGCCGCTGTGGCAACCGCCCAGCTGACTTACGAAAGCAAGAAGAAGCTGTATGATGAGAAGGTGATATCCGAGTTCGACCTTACCACTGCCTACAACAGCCTGCTGACTGCCAAGGCACAGCTGGCGCAGGCCGACGCCCAGCAAGTCAATGCGGCCAACAACCTGTCGTACACTGAGGTCAAGAGTCCAGCCGACGGAATGGTGGGCACACTGCCATATAGGGTAGGTACGCTGGTAAGTTCCAATATGGCGCAACCGCTGACTACCATGTCGGACAACTCGGTGATGTATGTCTATTTCTCCATGACAGAGAACCAGTTGCTCGACCTTACCCGCCGCTATGGTACGAAGGACAAGACACTCTCACAGATGCCTCCTGTGGACCTTCAGCTCAACGACAAGTCCATGTACGCCCAGCAGGGACGCATCGAAACCATCAGTGGTGTGCTCGATGCTACGACTGGCACGGTAAGTCTGCAGGCTGCATTCCCCAACCAGGACGGACTGCTGACCAGTGGAGGTTCGGGTAACATCATCATCAGCACCCAACACCGGGGATGCCTGGTGATTCCGCAGAGTGCCACTTTCGAGGTGCAAGACAAGGTATATATATATAAGGTGGTAGACGGAAAGGCGAAGTCGGCACAGGTCAAGGTAACCCGCGTCAACGGCGGAGAGGAATATATCGTGTAAAGCGGTCTGTCGCGGGGCGATGAAATCGTGACGGAAGGAGTAAATTTTCTTAACGATGGTGCCGAGGTAAACCACAAGTCGTAACCGCCTTCCGGCGACATAGCCGAAAAGTGCCCCAACCCCCGTCAGAAGTACTTCTAGAGGGGGTGTTACCTAAGTACGACTTAGGCATCACCTAAGTACGACTTAGGCACCATCTAAGTACGACTTAGATAATCTTTACATATGGGCTACCTTTGGAGTACCCCCGAAATACCCCGTTTTTAGCCCTGAAATACCCTTATAAAACGTATAAATAATTTTACATTCAAATGAATCTTAGAACCTTTATAGAGCGCCCAGTGCTGTCGGCTGTACTGTCCATAACAATCGTCTACTAGGCTTTTTCCCTATATCTTTCATGGGTGGCACATCGGGTACGTTCTACACACAGTTCGGTCTGACCATGGCTGTGGCGGTAGGTATCTCGGCCATCAACGCCCTTACGCTTAGCCCTGCACTCTGTGCATTGCTGCTCAAGCCCTATGTCAACGCCCACGGAACACAGAAGCAAAACTTCGCTGCCCGCTTCCGCAAGGCGTTCAACGCAGCCTTTACGGTGATGGTAGGCAAGTACAGGAACGGGGTACTGTTCTTTATCAAGCACCGCTGGATGGCATGGGGGACGCTTGTTCGGAGAGCCTGAGCCGCTTCAACATATACAATTCCATTGCCTTGAGCGTCATGCCGGCCTACGGTTACAGTACGGGCGATGCCCTGCGTGCGGTCAAGGAGACGGCTTCCGTATCCCTTCCCAAAGGCTATGGATACGACTTTGGTGGCATTACCCGTGAGGAAAACCAGCAGAGCAGCAACACGGTTATCATCTTCGGTATCTGTATCCTGATGATTTACCTCATCCTTTGCGCCCTTTACGAGAGCTTCCTGGTACCGTTTGCCGTGATTCTGGCCGTACCTGTGGGACTGATGGGAAGCTTCTTGTTTGCCAAGGTAATGGACCTTGAGAACAACATCTACCTGCAAACGGGACTTATCATGCTTATCGGACTGCTGTCCAAGACCGCCATTTTGCTTACCGAATATGCGGCCGAACGCCGCAAGGCAGGTATGGGACTCATTGCCTCGGCCGTCAGTGCAGCCAAGGCACGTCTGCGTCCCACCCTCATGACAGCACTCACCATGATATTCGGACTGTTCCCTCTGGTGGTAGCAACCGGGGTAGGGGCCAACGGTAACCGTTCGTTGGGTACCGGTGCGGTTGGCGGTATGATTATCGGTACATTGGCCTTACTGTTCCTCGTTCCCGCCTTCTTCGTGGTCTTCCAGTGGTTGCAGGAACGCATCCGCCCTACCCAAGTAGGTTTGACAAGCGACTGGCAGATCGAGGAAGAGATGAAGACCAGTAACCGTGAGATAGAGCAAGCCCATGCATAACAGGTAAGTAAAGAATAAGTAAATTAGTATGAAGAAAATAGTTGTCATCCTTTGCGCAGTTGCTACGCTGAGTATCTGCGGCATCTATAATAAATATCAGCGGCCTGCCGATATATCTGTCGACGGGCTTTACGGTTACGGCGTCACTGCCGGCGACACCTCTTCCCTGGCTTCCCTGCCGTGGAAAAAGCTGTTTACAGACCCTTTCCTGCAACAGCTCATCGACTCTGCCTTGACCTACAACACCGATATGCTGTCGGCACAGCAACGCATCAAGGAGGCTGAGACCACTCTGCTGTCGGCTAAGTTGGCCTACCTTCCCTCGTTCATGCTGGCCCCGCAGGGTAGTGTCAGCAGTTTTGACAAATCGAAAGGTAGTTTGACCTATACGGGAATCGTATCCGCCAGCTGGGAAATCGACGCTTTTGGCCGGCTTACAAATGCCAAACGCAGGGCCAAGGCACTTTATGCCCAGAGCCTGGAGTATGAACAGGCGGTTTCCACATCGCTCATTGCCAATGTGGCCAATCTGTATTACACCCTGCTTATGCTTGACGAACAGCAGCGCATTTCCCGGGAAACGGTCGTGAAATGGCGGGAGAGTGTGCGCACCATGCGTGCCTTGATGGAAGCCGGAATGACCAACGAGGCTGCCGTGTCACAGACAGAGGCCAGTTGCAGCCAGGTGGAAGCCAGCCTGTTTGACTTGGCACAACAGATCAGGGAGACGGAAAATGCCTTGTCTATTCTGTTGGGAGATGTGCCGGGTGCCATAGAACGTGGCTCACTCCAGGGGCAGAACTTCCCCGAAGAATTGGGCGTAGGCGTTCCCATGCAGTTGCTTGCCAGGCGTCCCGATGTGAGAAGTGCCGAACTTTCGTTGGTTCAAGCCTTTTACGCTACCAATGCTGCCCGTTCGGCTTTTTATCCTTCCATCACACTAAGTGGTACGGCAGGCTGGACCAATTCGGCAGGTGAACTGATTGTGAATCCCGGCAAGGTTTTGCTTTCGGCCGTTGCCTCTTTAACCCAACCGCTCTTTTCACGCGGGCAGAATGTGGCTCAGTTGAAGATTGCTAAGGCACAACAGGAAGAGGCCAAGCTGGCTTTCTGGCAATCGTTGCTGAATGCCGGTAGTGAGGTGAACGATGCATTGACACAGGTGCAGACCTCCCGTGGAAAGGCCAAGCACCACAAGCAACAGGTCGCTTCTTTGGAAACAGCCTTGCACAGCACCCAGCTCCTTATGCTGGACGGTACGGCCACTTATCTCGAAGTGCTCACGGCACAGCAATCTCTGCTTTCGGCCCAGCTCAATGTCGTATCCGACCGTTTCAGTGAAATACAGGGAATTATCAACCTGTATCAGGCATTGGGCGGAAGTGCCCGCGATGATTCAAGGCCCGATGAGGCGAGATAAGTGCGCATTGCCCGATAGTCAGCCTGTTGGGTAACCGGAGAGGTTCGGATTTTGATTGAAAATACTCTTCATCTCTCTCTATATTGTGCGATATCAGATAAAATAAAACGTGTCTAATTCACGTGTTATTTGTAATTTTGTTGGCAAATACAATTAAATTATAAAGACATGCGAAATAAGCGTTTTATTTTTCTGGTATCGTTTTTTATTGTGAGCTTGTGCAGCGCTTACGCACAGCTCAAGGTTTCCATCCTGGGTGATTCTTATTCCACTTTTTACGGTTATGTGCAGCCCGAGACCAACCTGTGCTGGTATGGAGTGCCGGGCGAAAAGAAAGAAAATGATGTTACAAAAGTCGAGCAGACCTGGTGGTGGTGCTTGACTGATAGCGTGACGTATGTGTTGGAGTGCAACAATGCCTATTCGGGGGCAACCGTGTGCCACACTGGCTACGAGAGGGCAGATTATTCAGACCGCTCTTTTATCACCCGCATGGATGATTTGGGGAGTCCGGACATTATTCTTGTTTTTGGAGGGACAAACGATTCGTGGGCAGGTGCACCGCTCGGCGATTTCAAATACAGCCAATGGACGAAGGACGATTTATACGATTTCCGTCCTGCTTTTTGCTATATGATGGACTATCTGTTGAGCCATTATCCCAATGCAAAGGTATTCAACATTACCAATACGGAGCTTTCGGCAGAGATTACTGCCTCTATGGATAGTATTTGCCGTCATTATGGGGTAAGTAACATTGTTTTGTACGATATTGATAAGCAATGGGGGCATCCGTCCGTAAAGGGTATGCAGAGTATTTGTTCGCAGGTTCGCGCGGCTATTGCTCAGGAAAATTAGTCCCCTTTTTTACCCTCCGAGCCTGGCATCCTTACCCAGCGTGCCTGGTGTCTTTTTCCAGCGTGCCTGGGTTGCCTACCCAGTGAGGGTAATTGTCTTCCCCCTCGTGGCTTCTAGATCCCGCCTTTGTCGCGCGCGTAATATAATTATGTGTTTTGTTTCCATGTCTTCTTTCTTCCGTGTGGCATTTATGTTATAAAACATACTTCTAAATCAGCTTTTTAGCGAAGAAGTTTGTTTTTCCTTGCAAAAAAGTTGTGCCAATGTTTGCGTGGTTGGATTCGAATGCCTAGTTTTGCACCCGCTTTCGGGAACGGAAGCTTCGATATATGACATTTTGTTAGGCAGTTCCGGTTGGTAAGAGCCTTGGCGTCCTTCCATGTTTTCCTGGCTTTGAGCCTTGAAAAAAACTCCGAAAAAAAACTTCGAAAAAAAATTGGAGGATATGCTTGAAACTTCTTACCTTTGCACCCGCTTTTGAAAACGAAGCGTCGGTGTTTGGAGTCCTGGTCCCGGTCGGGGTTTTTCCCGGTGTCCTTCCCTTTCGCAAGAGAGCGTTGAAGTCCCCCGGGGAAGAGCGAAAAAAAACTTCCCCAAATATTTGGAAGATATGCTTGAAACTCCTTACCTTTGCAACCGCTTTCCGTTAGAAACGGGATGCCGAACAAGATTGAGATCTTTGAAAGAGTTACATGAACAATGACAAGTAGTACAAGAGCGTAAGTCGTTTTTATAAATGATTTACGGGTAAAGCAACCGTCATCCATACATTATATATAATATATGGATACCTTTTGAAAAGTCCGATTATCCTGACAGAGCAAACATCCATGCCCATGTGGCATGATAACGATACTATTACAATGAAGAGTTTGATCCTGGCTCAGGATGAACGCTAGCTACAGGCTTAACACATGCAAGTCGAGGGGCAGCATGAACTTAGCTTGCTAAGTTTGATGGCGACCGGCGCACGGGTGAGTAACACGTATCCAACCTGCCGATTACTCCGGGATAGCCTTTCGAAAGAAAGATTAATACCGGATGGCATATTTTTGCCGCATGGTTTGAATATTAAAGATTTATCGGTAATCGATGGGGATGCGTTCCATTAGGCAGTTGGCGGGGTCACGGCCCACCAAACCGACGATGGATAGGGGTTCTGAGAGGAAGGTCCCCCACATTGGAACTGAGACACGGTCCAAACTCCTACGGGAGGCAGCAGTGAGGAATATTGGTCAATGGACGAGAGTCTGAACCAGCCAAGTAGCGTGAAGGATGACCGCCCTATGGGTTGTAAACTTCTTTTATACGGGAATAAAGTGAGGCACGCGTGCCTTTTTGTATGTACCGTATGAATAAGCATCGGCTAACTCCGTGCCAGCAGCCGCGGTAATACGGAGGATGCGAGCGTTATCCGGATTTATTGGGTTTAAAGGGAGCGTAGACGGGTTGTTAAGTCAGCTGTGAAAGTTTGCGGCTCAACCGTAAAATTGCAGTTGAAACTGGCGACCTTGAGTGCGGCAGAGGAAGGCGGAATTCGTGGTGTAGCGGTGAAATGCTTAGATATCACGAAGAACTCCGATTGCGAAGGCAGCTTTCTGGACCGTAACTGACGTTGATGCTCGAAAGT
>Ga0192244_10644_pt1 | contig 12435 bp, 7 predicted proteins | sample Koala_Koa27_L3_FD_131234 | JGI IMG/M metagenome (GOLD analysis project Ga0192244, IMG submission 131234) | Enriched cells from koala feces incubated with labeled cellulose particles, San Francisco Zoo, California, United States - Koala_Koa2-7_L3 ... | reverse complement strand
CGCGGTTCACTGAAAGTGACCAGTTCCAATCCGCCCTTGCGCCGGCAAAACTGCTCGATGACCAGCAAAGCCATCGGCTCGTCGTCTATCGCTATACAGGTAATGTTCTTCATCGCAAGCTGATGTTTAAAAAGGCTTTGTACCTCCCGTCCGCCTCGCCGGTATGCAAGTCGTAGCGTCCCGGATAGAGCAGTTCCAGGCGTTTGCGGCAATTGGCAATGCCAATGCCCTGGCTTCCGTCCTCGCGGCGGCGCATCACGGCATTCTCCGTCTCCAGACGCAAGTGCGCATCGTCCACGCAGATGCGGATGCGTATCATACAATCGGTTTCGGACGAAGTTCCATACTTGAAAGCATTCTCTACAAACGTAATCAGTATCATGGGTGGAATGAGCACCTGCTTGTCGGCCACTTCCAGTGTCAAATCAACCTTCGTGTGGCGGTTCAGCCGCAACTGCTGCAGGTCTACATACTGGCGGATGTAGTCCAGTTCGCGTCCGGCAGGAATCAGTTCGGAACCGCTCTGCGAATACATGTAGCGCAAGATGCCTGAGAATTTGACAAAGGCCGATTCCGTTTTGTCCGAACCGGATAGCACCAATGCATAAAGCGTATTGAGCGTATTGAAAAGGAAATGAGGATTGATTTGCGCTTTATAGAGCGCCAGTTCCGCCTTGTTCTTTTCGGCCGCAATCTCCTGTTTCGACAGTATCTGCTGGAAAAGTTCAAACGTCAGATTAATGGAAAGCGAAAAGCCCGTCACCACCAGAAAGAAAAACCAGATGGTTTGCGTGCGCATGTCACGACGGGCCTCTATTTGCCGCACATCCGTAATGTCCTGGTCCTTATAAAAAGGAAAATGGATAAACAATACCGTAACCCCCACTAAAATCAGCAACAATACGATAATGGACAAGTACTTTTTACGTATGAACCACTGGGGCAGATGCGTCCGGCGATAAATGAAATACATGGAATAGACATACACCACAAGCATAATAAAGAAAAACGTGTTGTGCACAATCCATTTGTCGACCGGCAGCATCAACATGACCAATGGCATAATGACCAGGCAAAACAACAAGTCAATGTAAAGAGCGATGTGGGTATTTTTCATTTTTTCATTATTTTTTTGCAAAGATACAACATTCTTTGCAAAAGAGGTGCACCGCCCTCCTCCAGTTTGTCACCACATCTGTTGCGTTCGTCACCACACGTTCCCTCAATACGGGCTTTCTGCGTATGTTTGCATAGGATTCGCCGGATAAGGAAAACATTAATCAACAAATATAAAAACCAATACGAAGAATGAAAAAAACAAACTTTTATCTCGCGTCATGCTTTCTGTCTTTGCTCTGTGCCTGCCAGGGAAACCAGCACGAACAGGTAGGCACCACTTACAAGACAGTAATCGTACAGGCCAGCAACCAAACGCTGTTCTCCAATTATGCCGCTACCCTGCGCGGAAAACAGTCCGTGGAGATACGCCCGCAAGTAAGTGGCGTCATCACCGACATACGTATCAACGAAGGTGACGCCGTACACAAAGGACAAGTATTGTTTATTATCGACCAGGTGCCCTACAAGGCGGCACTGGAGACAGCACTGGCCAACGTAAAAAGTGCCGAGGCCAGCTTGCAGACGGCAAAACTGACGGCCAACAGCAAGGAAGTGCTTTACAAAGAAAACGTGGTGTCGGACTTCGACCTGCAAACCGCACGCAACCAACTGCTCGAAGCCGAAGCCGCCCTGGCACAAGCCAAAGCGCAGGAAACCAATGCCCGTAACGACTTGTCATATACAGAGGTGAAAAGTCCCGTAGATGGCGTAGCAAGTATGATTCCCTACCGCATAGGCGCATTGGTGAGCAGCAGCATCTCCGAACCGCTGGTCACCGTATCGGACGATTCGGAAATCTACGCCTATTTCTCGATGGCCGAGAACCAGATGCTTGACCTCATCCTGCAATATGGTTCGCTGGAAAAAGCACGACGGGAAATGCCCCAGGTAAGCCTGGCCATGAGCAATGGAACAACATATACACACGCCGGAAAAATTGATGCCATCAGCGGTACGGTAGAAGAAAGTACCGGTGCGGTAACCTTGCGTGCGGTCTTTCCCAATCCGGAACACCTGTTGCGCAACGGAGGAAGCGGCACCGTATCAGTACCTACCGAATATAAAAACTGCATTGCCATCCCGCAAAGCGCTACATATGAACTGCAAAACCGTGTATTCACCTGGAAAGTGGTGGATGGAAAAACGCAATCGGCTCCTATCACCATCCACAAATACAACGACGGCACAAGCTACATCGTACTCAGCGGAATACAAGCCGGAGATACCATCATTGCCGAGGGTGCAGGACTGATGCACGAAGGCATCGCCATAGACATCACTTCAACCGTTGAATCTGAAAAATAGCCGACAGCCATGAAAATCAGAACATTTATCGACCGCCCCATTCTGGCCGGCGTCATCTCGGTACTCATCCTGATACTGGGATTCATAGGCCTGTCACAACTGCCTATCGAGCAGTTTCCCGAAATCGTTCCGCCCACGGTCAGCGTATCGGCCACCTATACGGGGGCCAACGCCGAAACAGTACTGAAGAGCGTAGTTGTTCCATTGGAAGAAGCATTGAACGGCGTAGAGAACATGATGTATATGACCTCGACCTCTTCCAACAACGGTTCGGCACGCATCAACGTCTACTTCCGTCAGGGTACCGACGCCGATATGGCTACCGTAAACGTACAGAACCGCATTGCCACTGCCCAGGGCCTGCTACCGGCCGAAGTAACCAAGAGCGGTGTCACCGTACGCAAACGGCAAACCAGTAACATCAAGCAGCTGGCCGTTTACAGCCCCGACGACTCGTTCGACGAGGCCTTCCTGACCAACTACATGAAAATCAACATCGAGCCGCGCCTCTCGCGCATTGCCGGCGTAGGTGAAGTAAACGTCTTCGGCTACGAATACTCCATGCGTATCTGGCTCGACCCGAGTAAAATGCAGAAATACGCCCTTGTGCCTTCAGACATAACCACCGTGCTTGACGAACAGAACGTGGAAGCCGCTACCGGTACACTGGGCGCCGAAGCCAAGAATACATTCCAATATGTGTTGAAATACCGCGGCCGCTACGAAAACGAGGTTGACTATGAAAACATGGTCATCAAATCACTCCCCAACGGCGAAATACTCCGTTTGAAAGATGTGGCTACCATCGAACTGGGTACACGTGCTTACGATTACATCGGCGAAGTGAACGGACATCCGGGATGCAACATCATGATTTCACAAACATCCGGCTCCAATGCCAATGAAATTATCAAGGAAATAGACAAAAGCATCGAAGAAATATCGAAAACATTGCCCGAAGGCATCAAGATTGTCGACCTGATGAGTACGAAAGACTTTCTTGACGCCTCTATCCAAAGCGTTATCAAGACACTGGTCGAAGCCATTATCCTGGTAATACTCGTAGTATACGTATTTCTTCAGAGTTTCCGCTCCACCTTCATCCCTGCCATTTCCATCATCGTATCACTGGTGGGTACGTTCGCTTTTCTTTCGATAGCAGGCTTCAGCCTGAACATGCTGACACTCTTCGCGCTGGTATTGGTTATCGGTACGGTGGTGGACGATGCCATTGTGGTTGTAGAGGCGGTACAGGCCAAGTTCGACGAAGGATACCAATCGGCCTATCCCGCCACCATTGATGCAATGAATGGCATCACCTCGGCTCTGATTACCACCACGTTTGTATTCATGGCCGTGTTCATACCTGTCAGTTTCATCGGGGGTACAACGGGGACATTCTACACGCAGTTCGGCCTGACAATGGCTGCCGCCGTAGCCATTTCCCTGCTGAACGCCCTCACACTGAGCCCGGCTCTCTGTGCACTGATTATGACTCCCCACCAGACCTCTCCCGAAGGAGGCAAGCTGAGTTTCTCCTCCCGTTTCCACCTGGCTTTCGATTCGGCTTTCCACCGACTGGTCATGAAATACAAAGTAGGCGTACTATTCATGCTCAAACGCAGATGGCTGGCAGGCATATTACTGGTAGTGGCTTGTGGCGGACTGACAATCCTGATGATGACCACCAAAACCGGACTCGTTCCCAATGAAGATATGGGTACAATCTTTATTGATGTGCGCACTTCGCCTGGAAACAGCACCCAGGAAACACGTAAAGTAATGGTACAGGTGGACAGCTGCCTGCGCACCATCCCTCAAATATCCGTCCGCTCGAACACGACGGGCAACTCGATGCTAAGTGGACAGGGAGCCTGCAACGGAATGTTCACCATCCAATTGAAGGACTGGAGCGAACGCCCCGACAAGGAAGACGCCATTGATGCCGTCATGGCAGAAATAAGCCGCCGCACGGCTTTTATCTCGAGTGCAGACATTCTTCCCTTCACCCGTCCGATGATTCCCGGCTATGGAGTGAACAGCGGTTTTGAAGTCTATGTACAAGACCAGAAAGGCGGTACGACAGAAGACTTGCTGAAATATACACGCCAGTTCCTTGAAGAGCTGAACAAACGACCGGAGATAGGCCGGGCCACCACTTCGTTCGACACCAATTTCCCGCAATACCTCGTCGAAGTGGATGCAGCCCGTTGCAAGCGCAACGGCGTATCGCCTACCGACGTACTGAGCACACTTTCGGGATATGTTGGCGGGAACTACGCCTCCAACATGAACCGATTCTCAAAACTCTACCGCGTCATGGTACAGGCACCGCCCGAGTTCCGTCTCGACACCGAGTCACTCAACGGCATTTTTGTACGCAATGACAGTGGTGAGATGAGCCCCATCAGCCAGTATCTGAAACTGACACGCGTCTATGGCTCTGAAATGCTGACACGCTTCAACCTGTTCTCAGCCATTCAGGTGAACGGTGCGGCAGCCACAGGTTACAGCTCCGGCCAGGCCATCAAAGCAGTACAGGAAGTAGCGGCACAGACTCTGCCTACCGGATATGGTTTTGAGTTCGGTGGCATGTCGCGCGAAGAGTCGAACACGGGGAACACGACTACGCTGGTATTTGTCATTTGCGTAGTTTTCATCTACCTCATTCTTTGCGCACTCTACGAAAGCCTGTTCGTACCTATGGCCGTCATCCTTTCCGTTCCGTTCGGACTGGCAGGCAGCTTCCTCTTTGCTAAAATATTCGGACTTGAGAACAACATCTATTTGCAAACCGGCCTCATCATGCTCATCGGTCTGCTTTCAAAAACGGCTATTCTGCTTACCGAATATGCCTCCGAACGCCGCCGTCACGGTATGAGCATCATGCAGGCAGCCGTCTCGGCCGCACAGGTTCGTCTGCGACCCATCCTGATGACCTCACTTACCATGATATTCGGCATGTTGCCGTTAATGTTTGCTACCGGTGTAGGCGCAAACGGCAATATATCCATCGGAGTAGGCACGGTAGGCGGCATGTTCATTGGCACCATTGCCCTGCTTTTCATTGTTCCGCCATTGTTTATGGTATTCCAGTATCTACAAGAAAAGCTCATGCCCGAACGCCAGTTACCAACAATTGAAAAGAATAAAAACTAACAGGATAAGAAAATCATTATGAAAAAGATACTACTATGTTTATTCCTGATTGTAGAACTGAGCGGTTGCCACATCTATCGGGCATACGAACGCCCGGATGTGGCAATAACCGACAGCATCTATCGTCAGACCGTAGAGCAAAATGATACAGCTTCACTGGCATCACTCTCATGGCGGGAGCTGTTCACAGACCCGCAATTGCAACAACTCATTGAGACAGGGTTGGCCAACAACACCGACCTCGGTATTGCCCGGCTCAAAGTAAAGGAAGCGGAAGCGTTGCTTATGACTTCGCGTTTGTCGTACTTGCCATCCCTTTCGCTAAACCCGCAAGGCACACTAACCAGTGTAGACGGCAACAAACCGTCAAAGACCTATAACCTGGCTGCCTCGGCTGAATGGGAAATAGACTTGTTCGGCAAGCTACTCAATAGCAAACGTGGTGCACAAGCTGCACTCGAGCAAAGCGAAGCCTATCGGCAGGCCGTACAAACCCAACTGGTAGCTACCATTGCCAACAGCTATTACACCCTGCTGATGCTCGACGAGCAACTGGACATTACCCGCCGCACAGCCGAAACCTGGAACGAAAGTGTGCGCGCCATAAAAGCCTTGAAACAGGCCGGCGAAGCTACCGAAATGGCCGTGGCACAAACCGAAGCCGGCAAACTATCGGTAGACGCTTCTGTCCTTTCCATCGAACGGCAAATCAATGAAATGGAAAACTCCCTCTCCATCCTGCTGGGGTTGTCGCCACAAGCTATCAACCGCTCCACACTCGAAGCCCAACAATTCCCCGACACCTTGTCGGCAGGAATCCCCCTGCAATTGCTAAGCCGCCGTCCGGACATACGCCAAAGCGAAACACAACTTGCCGTAGCCTACTATGCCACCAACTCGGCCCGCGCGGCTTTTTATCCCGGCATTACCTTAAGCGGCTCGGCCGGATGGACTAATTCCGCCGGTGCCGCCATCACCAATCCCGGACAATGGTTACTAACAGCCATCGGCTCATTGGTACAACCCCTCTTTAGCCGTGGCAAGAACATTGCCAACCTGAAAGTGGCCAAGGCCCAGCAGGAAGAAGCCTTACTGGCTTTCCGACAAAGCCTACTCAATGCCGGTGCCGAAGTAAACGATGCCCTGGTGCAATGGCAAACCGCACGCCGACGCATCCAACTGGACGAACAACAAACGACCTCGCTCCGCTCGGCTCTCCGTAGTTCGGAACTTCTGATGCAACACAGCTCACAAAATTATCTAGAAGTTCTTACCGCCCGCCAATCGCTATTACAAGCCGAACTCGACACGGCTACCGACCGCTTCGACGAGATTCAAGGTGTCATCAACCTGTATCACGCATTGGGAGGAGGGTATTGAACGAAACTTTACTCTTCATTTACCACATAACCTAAACCTTTCCTTCCCTGCAAGTTCACGAATTTGCAGGGATTTTTTTATCCACCTCATAAACCATTCCGAATATCAGCACATCGGTAACAAGTTGGAAGCAAAGGCACTTTGGGAAAGTCTCTCAAAAGGAATTAAACATTTATTAATCAATTGTTTACACATATTAAACTTTGTGGAATCATGAGGAAATTCCACACCCGATTGAGGAAAAGTTACCCACTTTTTAAAATGGCACACAACACCCGAAAAACAAATAATTGCTGAGAATCAGGAAATTGACTTTTTTACCTTTTCGATGGCACCGTATTTGAACTACAGTTAGCGTAAACTTAATGTTCAACATTTAAAATTTGAAGCAATATGAAAAAGTTATTTGTAGCAGTAGCATTGGTAATGGGATTAGGAACTTCAGTAGCATTTGCTGAAAATCTGAGTAGAGGTGTTGACACAGTAACCGTGGTAAACGACTTCACGCCAATTGAAATAAAAGACCTCCCACAGGCCGTACAAGATGCACTTAAGAAAGACTATGCATCATTTACCATCAAAGAAGCTTCGGTTGAAGAAGCCGACGATGTCAAAACCTACAAGGTAGTGCTGGTAAGTGAAGAAGGTGAAGAATCGACCGTACTGTTCAACGAAAACGGTGAAGTACAAGAATAAGCATTTCTATCCCTGACCTACAGAAGGATGCCGGATACTCTCTGCCGAGAGACCGGCATCCCTTTTTTTCGTACTCTATGAACCAAATACAAAAGTCATATGTTAAAAAGGATATACATGAAACATAATCTGCAGAAACTATGAACATCATTCACCACCCCGAACAACAACGCTTCACTTTAACGCAAGACGGCGAAACAGCCCATGTGGCCTACCGCATTGAAAACGGTAGACTCGACATCCGCCACACCATCGTTCCTGCTTCACTCGAAGGGCAAGGCATCGCCTCGGCACTTGTCAAGGCAACCTACGACTATGCCCGCGAACATGGCTATCAGTGCGTGGGTACCTGCTCGTACGCCGTCCGCTGGCTACAACGCCACCCCGAATACAACGGCATACCCAGTAGCGAATATTGTGAAGGCAATGCCTGCGCATTGTAACCGGTCTGACAAACCTTTGCACTTGTCCCCCTACTTATAAACAATCACGCACTGTAAATCAACGATTAAAAAGTTCTTCCGTAGCGGGAAATATCCCCCTGCGGAAGACTTTTATATTTTGTATTTTTTCCTACTTTTGCCCAGGAACTTTTCACAAATACCATGAAACTATCTGTTCAAATCAAACAACTGGGCAAGCGCAAATGCAGCATCGAACCCATGCCCATAGAACTTACAGGCGAAACGCCTCACAATGTCCGCGAACTTATTACCGCCGTTGTCCAATGGCAAGTAGCCGAATACAATACCCGTCCCACTGAAAACGACCTGCTGAAATACCTCACACAAGAAGATATAGACGACCGGGCCGTGTCCGGCAAGGTAGGCTTCGGAGTAAACTATAACGGGGAAAAGGCTTCCGCAGAGGCGGCCGTAAAAAATGCCCTGCAATCATACGAGGACGGCATTTTCCGCCTTTTTATCAACGATAAAGAAGCCGGTACCGCCGACAGCCCCATCACCTTAAAAAAAGGGGATCGGCTGACGTTTGTCCGCCTGACCATGCTTTCGGGCAGGCTGTGGTAAGTAACCTATTTTATACACCCTCAAAAATCCAACTGCATACCCAATCATGAAAACACTATTCCCTCAAAAAGAACTCAACAAGCTGGCAGACAGATACCTGCAAGATATCTGGGACTACCGTAAAGAAAACCTTGACCAAGAAACCGCACAGCTTTGTGCCGACTTCATAGACTACTACTGCGGCACGGGCGGACTGGAAATGCGTAACGGCAAACTGTTGCCTGCCTTCCGCCGCATCCTCCAGGAAGACGGCATAGCAGACACGGCGAAGATGATGGAAAGCCCCCGCCTCAAAAAGTTGATAACCTACCTGCTGGGTAGCCCCAACGCCAGCCTGTTTGGCTACTACCTGAAACAGGAAGCACAATGCACCTACACCTGCGGATACTACCGCCGTTCGCAGCGGTCGGCCAACATCTTCCTGCACCTCGACCACATAGTCGATGTCCTGGCCCGCTTCCTGCGCTTCGCCGCCCTGGGGCTCACCACCAGGGAAATTGCCGAAGGCGGCAACACGCCCCTGTTGCAGGAAGCCTTCAAAGACACCTGGCAGCTGGACCGCACCGAGTGGATGGCTGCCCACGTGGCCGCCGGCACGGAGTCGGTGATAAACACCATCCGCGAAGCCCTGACCTGCGAGGACAACAGCCACCGCCTGCAACGCTGCCACCTGGGAGCCATTGCCCGCAGCGGCAACCGCGAGTTGCTGGAACTGGAAGGCAAACTTCTCCTTGCCGCCCGACTCCAGGAAGGATTGAGGCAGGCCATTTTGGAGACCGTTGACGAAGGTACGGCCGAGAGCCATCTGTACATGCTTTCCGTTATCATGGATAACGACCTGTTACGATTCGCCTCCGTAAAACGTGCCATCGCCGTGTGGACGGGCATGGGCGAACTGAACACGCAAAACAGGGTGTTCGACAAGATAGCCCGGCAGATGTACAGTTTCCTGAACGACCGAGCCCTGGCCCGCGAAGCCCTGCAAAGTACGGACAGCGTAGAACTATACATGGCCTTGTGGTGCAACGGCTTCTACTGCACTGACGACATGGAAACGCTGGCACCCGGCCTCATTACCCACGGACAACGCCACCAGGTGCAAACCTTGTTCTACTACCTGGGTAATATCCAGTCGCCCCTACTGACACAACGACTCTGCAACCTGGGCGTGGAACACTGGCACAACGACCTCTCCGTCATGGCCGCCTTGCTTTCCTCTTACCTCAGAAGAGAGAACTACAGCCGCTACTATTACCATCAAGATATTCCCCGTTGGGAAAACTACTTTAACAGTGTCGAAGAAGCCCGGCAACAATACGGGTGGCTGAAAACCATCAGCCAGTCCATGCCTGCGGAAAAACGCTTTGAACCATTCATCTTCCCGTGGGACTACTGCATACTGACCCGCTCGCATGTAGTGGACAAAATGATACTCATCGCCTGGATGCTGAACGACGCTGGCCTGCTGGACGACCTCTGTAACCTTGTGCCAAGTATGCTGGACAGCTATTCGCGCGACAGTTTCCTGACTCGTGTCATCGGCCAGCCGTCCACGCCGCGGCAGGAAGCATTTGTACTGCAATCGCTCGCCGACCGCTCCATTGACACACGCACGGCTTCCCTCAAAATACTGGAAAAGATGACGCTCACACCCGAACAGTACCGCACACTGGAAGAAATGCTTCGCCTGAAGTACAGCGAAGTACGCGTGGGCATCATCGAACTGCTGATGAAGCAGGAAGACAACTCACTGTCGGTCAGCTTGCAACACCTGCTTACCGACAAAGTGGACGAACGCCGCCTGGCAGGACTGGACATCATGCAAAAGTTACAGCGCGAACCCCGCTACGCAGCCCTGTATGCCGAAACGCTGCCACTGGTGCAACAGATAGCCCGTCCTTCCGGCAAAGAACAGGTCATGATAGATACACTTACAGGCAAAGCCGGTACCGAACAGCAGTACAGCAAAGCCAACGGCTTCGGACTGTACGACCCAGCCCTCACGTTCGAGCTACCCGCCATCCCGCCCGACCCGGAATTCGATTCCGGACAGCTGTTCTCTTTCATCACTTCGGGTGAAGCGCTGAAAGTGTTCGAGAAGCTGAACGTATACATCGGCCAGCACAAGGACGATGAGTTCAAGGACGACTACGGCAGTGCATGCCTGGTGGGCAACACCGTCAGAAAAGGCTGGCGCAACGACGGGCATCCCCTCGACCGGCTGGGACTGCCCGAACTGTGGACGGCCTTCTACGAACAGGAGATAGGCAGCTACAGCCACCTGCTGATGATGTGCTTCATGCTGGCAAGCCGGGGTGTTCCTGAAGACAATGACAAGGAAGAGGAAGATAGCTCCAACAGCTTCCATTCCCTTTTCAATAAATTGCTAGGCCGGCGTACTACCGCCAAAGACGAAAGTACCCGCAGCATCTATTCCCTCCTTGACCACATGTACGAGGGACTTCCCTACCGCGGTCTGCAAGGTCTCGTCAAAAAGATGACTTACTTTTCGCAGATAGAGTCCATCATCGAGGCCCTGGAAAGCGAGTACAGAGACGACACCCTCTATCAACGCCTCTCGGCCACCCTGCTGGAACGCCTGCTACCCCACCTCACACCGGAAAACATCATCCGCAGCCAACAAAAAAAGCGCGGCATCTGGCTGAAAGAGGAGCAGCGGTTTGTCGACGGCACCGTCTATATCCCCATCCATGAGGATGACTACATGCAGTTCTGGCTACACACGCCCCGCAAGCCCATCGACGACTTCCTCTTTACCCGCTACTTCCTCACCCGATACCACCTCTACCAACTGGCCAACTACATGGAGCACACGCCGCCTTTGGAAAGTGCCGACCCCTGCCTGCGCAGCATGGACTTTGCCCGTGCCTGGATGCTGGGGCTCATACCCGAAGGCGAGGTGTACCGCGAGATGATGGGGCGACTCACTTCGCACGCCCGCATCGAAGGCATCACGATGGTGATGTACAACGGCTGCCGCAATCCCCGCGAACGCGACGAGTTCACCGACCTGGAAGGTTTCGACTTCTCCGCCTTCAAGCCCGTGGCACAACGCATTGTAGACCGCATTCTGGAAATCGAACTGCATCGCGGCGACAGCGCCACCGAAGTAACCTACCTGGCCAACAGCCTGCGCCGCATCTACGGGGCAAAGGTATTGATACGCATCCTGCAAGCCTTTGGCAAAGATACTTTCGTGCGCGACGGCTATGGCTGGAACCGCGATGAGAACAGCAAACGCGATACACTCAGTTACCTGTTAAAGAACTGCTATCCCCTGCCCGAAGACAACCCTTCCCTGTTAAAGAAGTTGGCCAAAGAAGCCGGTATCAAGGATGAACGGTTGGTAGTAACCTCCATGTTTGCCCCGCAATGGCTGGAACTTGTGGAAAAGGCCACCGGCTGGAAAGGACTGACTAGTACAGCCTGGTACTTCCGGGCACACACCAACGATAGTTGCGATGACCGCGAAAAGGCTATCATAGCCCGCTACACACCCATTGATACAGAAGAATTGCGCGAAGGTGCATTCGACATCGACTGGTTCAAGGAAGCCTACAAGACCATCGGCAAAGCCCGCTTCGAGGTAGTATACGATGCCGCGAAGTATGTTTCGTCCAGCAATAGCCATACCCGTGCCAGGAAGTTTGCCGACGCCGTAAGCGGCAAGTTCAAGGCTGCCGAAACCCAAAAGGAAATCATTGCCAAACGCAATAAAGACCTGTTG
>Ga0192244_10640_pt1 | contig 12508 bp, 10 predicted proteins | sample Koala_Koa27_L3_FD_131234 | JGI IMG/M metagenome (GOLD analysis project Ga0192244, IMG submission 131234) | Enriched cells from koala feces incubated with labeled cellulose particles, San Francisco Zoo, California, United States - Koala_Koa2-7_L3 ... | reverse complement strand
ATTGAATTCTGAATTGTCTTTAATAATATATCCATATACTGTAGTTGTATGATAAAATTCACCATTTATATCATACACAAAGTTACCACCAATGGAGATTTCTGGAGCGACTAGTTTTTCTTGATTAAAGCATGTTAAACTTTTAGGATATATGTATCTATACCAAAAAATGTCCGATTGCAATCTCCCTTTTTTTTAGTCAAAAGGATTTGAGAAATAGGTATAATGTACTTCTGCTAACTCCTGTTTTTTGTGCTATTTGGGTCTTCGACATTCCATTTTCTATTAGTCCTTTAATGGTTAGTTGCATCCCTTCTAACTTATGTGATTTGTTTTTGCTGCCTATAGGTCTTCCTAAGTGTTTCCCTTCGTATTTAAGACGGGCTAGTGCCTCTTTGGTACGTTGGCTAATGAGATTACGTTCAATTTCTGCCGATAAGCCAAAGGCAAATGCTAATACTTTGCTTTGAATATCCTCGCCTAAGCGATAATTGTCTTTGATTGTCCAAACTCTGCATTCTTTACTCATGCAAAGGTTAAGAATTTCCATTATCATAAAAAGATTCCTTCCTAAGCGTGAAAGTTCTGCACAAATTATAAGATCGTCCTTTTGGATTTGCTTGAGTAGTTTACCTAACTCTCTTTTGCTATAGGATTTTGTACCGCTGATGGTTTCTTCTATCCAACCATCAATTTTTAAATTTTCACGTTCGCAGAAATTATTAATTTCGAAACGTTGGTTTTCTACAGTCTGTTTGTCACTGCTTACTCTAATGTATCCGTAAATCATATTAAATTGTTTTATTCAATATGCTACGAAAGTATGTTATATGTTGAATAAAACTATGGTAAACCTAAATAAAGAAAAATAAATAATCCCTAGTTATTTTATTTTTGTTTCTTAATCGAAGTGATATAGCGATGGGAAACATCTTGATTTGTGTCATAAATGTGTCATATATAAAAGAAAAAGGAGCTAAGTTTATCACTTAACTCCTTCATTTTCACCAGTCGGGGTGACTGGATTCGAACCAGCGACCACACGCCCCCCAGACGCGTACTCTAACCGGGCTGAGCTACACCCCGAATTGCGGATGCAAAGGTAGTGCTTTATTTTGAACCAACAAATATATCGGGAAGTTTTTTTCGTGTTTTTTATTCCCGGAAGCTACTTTCCAGAACCGGACGAGTGAACTTCCGGGAACATTTTACGAAGAGAAAATAAAAAGCAATCGCTCTAATTATTGAAGGTTCAGGTTGTTGCGAACTTCGGTAAGGGCATCGTCCGAGCCACCGGACGCCTTGCGGGTACAATAATCAAACTGGGCGGATTTTTCGCCGCTGAACGATTTCCACTTCAGTGTCAGCTTTACCGTCTTTCCTTCAGTATCGGGAAGGGCATCGAGACGGAAGGCAACCAAACCATCGGCATACTGGCCATAAGTATCGCCATAAGCATTGTGGCGGAATTCCACTTCATACGGGTCATCGGGATTGTTGGTCGAAAGCAGGTTTACGAAATGTTTCTTTCCGGGGTCTCCCCACACGGTACGGAAACGTAATGTCAGGTAACCGTCTTCGGCAATGGTAACCCAATCGCCAATCATTTCCACCGGATCGGTACCATACACTTCATCGTTTTCTTCACCCAAATCGGCTGCCATCGGTTTGGTAAGCAAGCTGTCTATCCAGTTGATGTGCACAGCCTGGGTATATTCTCCGCTTTCCTCATCCACTTCCGTATAGTTGACAAGCGCACGTACTTCTTTCTCACCAAAAGGCGATGCAGCCACGTTGACGGGTTTCAATGTGGTATTGTCGTCCAGCTGCATGTAAAAAGCATCGGCCGACGTAGGTTTCACTGTCACCAAGGCATTGGGCCAACGCATGTAGTAATAGTCGTTGTCGTCGTCATTCAAACAAGATTGCAAACTGGCGGTTCCTGCAAGCAACAGGACAGCAACCAGCGCACGGGCAGATTTAAAAATTCCTTTCATATTGTCTTTCTTTATTTTTAATTTAAACATTCATTTATTTTTCGGCCGTTTTATAAGAGAAATGCAAAAGTTGCCAAATGCCTGCATCAGGAATTGTTAATAAACGCCAATATTTTTCCTCCCACCCGCCGAATTACCCCCGCTCAGAAGCCCTTCTGGAAGGGGGTTGCTTCTAACAGGTCGGAAGCAAACTTCTAACCTGTTGGAAGCGCGCTTCTGACCTGTTAGAAGTTTGCTCGTAACCTGTTACGTCCAAGAAGGTTTTCGGGTGATTTTGCCATACGCAAAACAATGTGTATCTTTGCCCTTACCATAATCAGAATAAGACAACCGAAAAAGATATAACCCATGTGGATGTGGATATTCATCATCAGCCTGTTTGCCCTGGCCGCGGTGGCCGCCATTGCGGGAATGCTGCACAACAGGCGGTTGCAGAAAAAAGTTGAAAGCGGCGAACTGGACGCCATGCCCGAACCCGTGCTGGTGGACTCGGAATGCTGCGGACAGCACGAAGTGTGCGAAAAGGAAAGCCTGCTGGCCGCCGTAAGCAAGCAGATAGAATATTACGACGACGAGGAACTGGACCGATACATCGGCACCAGTCCCGATGCCTATACGCCCGAACAGGCCGATGAGTTCCGTGACGTGTTCTACACCATGCGCGACGAGGACGTAGCCGGATGGGTGCGCAGCCTGCAACTACGCGGCATCGCCCTGCCCGACGACATTAAAGACGAGGTATTCCTCATCGTAGGCGAACGCCGGATGCAACCGGCCCATCCGCAAAACTGAACCAAGCGATTGCAAAGCTTATGAAGACATTCTTCTACATCGTACTTACCCTTGCCGTACTCATTGTCGTACGGAGCCCCAAGGACGAGCCTTTTACCGTGCCACCCGGAGGCGCACCCGTGTACGCCGCACCCGGAGATTCCCTGCCCGCTATCCTGCTGGCCGAGGGCGACACGGTGCGGCTGAAGCTGCTCGACGCCACCTACTCCACGTTCCGCAAAAACGACAAGACCTGGTATTTGAAGCGCACCGACCTCGTCCCTCTCTACTGGGTGGGTAAGATGGAACGCATGGAACAGCGCCTTCTCGACAAGTACTCGCTCGACCGGTTGCCACAACGCCCGGCCGGCGACACCACCCTACCCCTGCTCTTTCTGACACTGAGCCTGGCAGGAGGCGGCACGCTGTGGTTGTTGCGCAAGTGCAAGGGGCAGGCGCACGTCTTCCTCATTGCCACGCCCGTGCTGGTGATTTCGGCCGGGATAGCCGTGCTCCAATTGGCTGCCGACGACCCCGTGTGGTTTTGCTGGCCCTCGCAAGTGGGATGGCCCACCGCCGTGGCATGCTTCGCCCTCTTTGCCGCCAGTGCGGTGGCACAGGCCTACATGGTGGCCCGCATGTTCGGCACCTGCATCGCAGCCGACAGCCGCAACACCTTCCACCCCACCTACTTGCTGCTGATAATCGCCTTCGGCCTGCTTGTAGCCATATTGGTACTCTACCCCATTGCCTCAATGTGGATAGACGTGCGCATCCTGCAAAACCTCCTTTACCTGGGCCCGTTACTCGTCTTGCTGATATACGTGTTCGAGACGGCCGAGCGGTTCGTCTTCACCGTGCGTTGCGGCACGCTGCCCAAGATTGCGGCCCTCATCGGCGGACTGGCGTCGATGCTGACATTGGCCGTACTGGGTCTCATGGCCGTAGCCATCCTGTTCTACGTCATCCTCATTGTGGTAGGGTTCTTCCTGCTGAGCAGTCTGGCAAGCGGTACGGCAGCCACCAACAAAGGAGCCGCAGGAGCACAGACGGCCAACCAGTCGCGCTGGCACCAGTGCAGCAACTGCCCGCACAGGTATTGGATTAAGAAAAGCAACGGAACCGTTGTCTACCGTTGCAGCAAATACGGCACGTTACCCGCCAACGGAGCTTGTAAATACTGACTTAATAGAAAAGACCCGAATACATGGAACTATTGCAATATACCTTCTTCCAGCACGCCCTCATCGGCAGCCTGCTTGCCAGCATTGCTTGCGGCCTGATAGGGACGTACATCGTCACCCGCCGGCTGGTGTTCATCAGCGGTGGTCTGACGCATGCCTCGTTCGGAGGCATCGGACTGGGACTGTACACCGGTATTCCGCCCATCCTTTCGGCAGCGGTGTTTGCCGTACTGTCGGCTTTCGGAGTAGAGTGGCTGAGCAAACGCAAGGACATGCGCGAAGATTCGGCCATAGCCGTGTTCTGGACGCTGGGCATGGCGGTAGGTATCATTTTCACCTTCCTGTCACCGGGATTTGCCCCCGACCTCTCGGCCTACCTCTTTGGCAACATACTCACCATCACGCGGAGCGACCTGGCGCTGCTGGCCGCACTGGCCGTGGTGTTGGCCGTTTTCTTCGGTCTTTACCTGCGCCCCATTGTCTACGTGGCGTTCGACCGTGAGTTTGCACGTTCGCAAGGCATTCCCGTGCAGCTGTTCGAATACGCGCTGATGATGCTCATAGCCCTCACCATCGTAGCCTGCCTGCGCATGGTGGGCATCGTGCTCGTCATTTCGTTGCTCACCATTCCGCAAATGACAGCCAATCTCTTCTCGCACCGGTTCCACCGCATCATCTGGCTGTCGATGGGCATCGGCTACCTGAGTTGCCTGGGCGGGCTGTACTTCTCGTTCCAGAAGAACATCCCTTCGGGAGCCTCCATCATTTTCTTCTCCATCCTTATATATATAATATGTAAGAGCGGGAAAAGCCTCTATACCGTCTGCCTGCGTAAGCGGGACATCCGGAAGGCGGCCAGACAGTAGTATTCACAAAACAACAAGATACAATGGAAATCAAGATTCAATCATTAGACCAGATTCACGAAGCCGCCCGCCAGTTTGTGGCCGCTATGGGCGACAATACCGTCTTCGCCTTCTACGGCAAGATGGGTGCAGGCAAGACCACCTTCATTAAAGCCGTGTGCGAAGAGTTGGGCGTGTCGGACGTCATCACCTCGCCCACCTTTGCCATTGTCAACGAATACCGTTCGGACGAAGCGGGCGAACTCATCTACCACTTCGATTTCTACCGCATCAAGAAACTCGAAGAAGTATACGACATGGGCTACGAGGACTATTTTTACAGTGGTGCCGTCTGCTTCATCGAATGGCCCGAACTGGTTGAAGAACTGCTTCCGGGCAATGCCGTAAAGGTAACCATTGAGGAGGTAGAAAACGGAGCACGCAAGCTCACACTGGAGGAGATAGACTGATGGCCAGCCAATACATCATCCAAGGCATATTCGCCCTGGCCGGCATCGTGTCGCTGCTGGCCGCCCTGTTGGACTGGGACTGGTTTTTCACGGCACGCAACACCCAGTTCATCGTACGCAACGTAGGACGCCGGCAAGCCCGCCTGTTCTACGGCGTACTGGGCTTTATACTCATGGCTATGTCGGTATTCTTCTTTTTCAACACGCCGACACAGATTTGAAGAAAAACAAAAAGAGGATACCCGTCATGGTGTATCCTCTTCAATTAATTAATCGTGGGCGTTGACGGATTCGAACCGCCGACCCTCTGCTTGTAAGGCAGATGCTCTGAACCAGCTGAGCTAAACGCCCTTCTGAGACCGGAAACGCTTGTTAAGTGTAGTGGGCGTTGACGGATTCGAACCGCCGACCCTCTGCTTGTAAGGCAGATGCTCTGAACCAGCTGAGCTAAACGCCCTTACGTTTCCGTTTCAAAAGCGATGCAAAGGTACGACTTATTTTGGTATCTCCAAACTTTTCATAGAATATTTTCAAAAGTTTTTTGCATCTAAAACATATCCATGCTCTGAATCAATCTTTTAGCTGCTCATTTTTTTGCGCTGCCCTATTATAGGAGCAACTTTGCATAAACAAAATCCCATCAGCAAAACACAAAATCGTCGGGATTATATAAGTAGAAGAATAATCATTTCCACCACCCTCTGTATACTTATAAAGCTGCCCTGCTGCTACTTCTTCCGTTAAAGGCACTTGCTTATAAAAATGCGAAACATGAAAGGAAGAAAGGCGGCCGGACAAAAAAAAGACTGTACCGGAACAGCAACGGGTGAACGGGAAATTCACACGTCTGTTCCGGCACAGCCCGGATTACGGCAGGCAGCACAGCTGCCGCCGTTTATTTATACTCCTGCCAGCTCTTAATCTGGATGTCTTCGAGCTTCATCTCGCAGAAGGCTTCGATAAAGGCACTTGCCAGACGGGCATTGGTGATGAGCGGAATATTGTGGTCGATGGCACCGCGGCGAATTCTGTAACCATTGGTAAGCTCGCGTTTGGTATGGTTTTTCGGAATGTTGACGATGAGGTCGAAAGCATGGCCGGCAATCATCTTCATCACGTTGTTGGCGGCATCGGGCTTTTCATCGGGCCAGTAGACAGCCTCGGTATCTACGCCGTGGGCATTGAGGAAGGCCGCCGTACCTGCCGTAGCATAAATCTTATAGCCCTTGGCAGCCAGCATGCGACTGGCATCGAGCAAATCCACCTTTGACTTCATGGCACCGCTGGAGAACATGACACCTTTCTGCGGGATTTTGAACCCGGTAGCAATCATGGCATTGAGCAATGCTTCGGAGAAGTCGTCGCCAATACATCCTACTTCACCCGTAGACGACATGTCGACACCCAGTACCGGATCGGCCTTATGCAGACGTGAGAACGAGAACTGGCTGGCCTTGACACCAATCCAGTCGATATCGTAAGCCGACTTGTCGGGTTTGGTATAAGGGGCATCGAGCATAATCTTGGTAGCCGTTTCGATAAAGTTACGCTTGAGTACCTTGCTGACAAACGGGAAGCTGCGCGATGCACGGAGATTGCATTCGATAACCTTGACTTCGTTGTTGCGTGCCAGGAACTGGATGTTGAAAGGACCTGAGATGTTGAGTTCCTTGGCAATCTGGCGGCTGATTTTCTTGATGCGGCGTGCCGTAGCGAAGTATATCTTCTGGGCCGGGAACACCAGTGTGGCATCGCCCGAGTGAACACCGGCAAACTCGATATGTTCGGAAATGGCATATTCCACAATCTCACCATTCTGTGCCACGGCATCGAACTCTATTTCCTTGGTATTTTGCAGGAACTGGGAAACCACTACGGGATATTCTTTCGACACCTCGGCTGCCATCTTGAGGAATTCTTCCAATTCTTCTTCGTCGTAACATACGTTCATGGCTGCACCCGAGAGTACATAAGACGGACGGACAAGGACGGGATAGCCCACCTTCTCGACAAAGCCCTTGACATCTTCCAGGCTAGTGAGTTCCTGCCAGGCCGGTTGGTCGATGCCCAACATGTCGAGCATGTGCGAGAACTTGTTTCGGTTTTCAGCACGGTCGATGGAAACGGGCGAAGTTCCCAATACAGGTACTGACTGGCGATAGAGTTTCATGGCCAGGTTGTTGGGAATCTGTCCGCCCACGGAAACGATTACTCCGCGAGGCTGTTCCAGGTCAATGACGTCGAGCACGCGCTCAAACGACAGTTCGTCGAAGTACAGGCGGTCGCACATGTCGTAGTCGGTAGACACGGTTTCAGGATTGTAGTTAATCATGATGGACTTGTAACCCAGCTTACGGGCTGTCTGCACGGCATTAACCGAACACCAGTCGAATTCCACACTGGAGCCGATGCGGTAGGCACCCGAACCCAGCACGACAACCGACTTCTCGTTCTTGTAGTAATTCACATCGTAACCTTGTACGGCGTAAGTCATGTAGAGGTAGTTGGTCAGTTCAGGATGCTCGCTGGCCACGGTATTGATACGCTTCACAGCCGGCAGGATGCCCAGCTCCTTGCGACGGGCACGTACCATGAGGTTTTCCTTCTCCATGTTTCCGGAGGGGTTGAGCACGAAACGTGCAATCTGGAAATCAGAGAAGCCCAGCACCTTGGCCTGACGCAGCACGTCGGCGGGGATGTCTTCTATCTTGTCGTATCCGGAAAGCTTATGCTTGTAGTCCACAATGTTCTTCAGTCTTTCCAAGAACCAAGGGTCAATCTTGGTAAGTTCGTAGATACGGTCGATGGTGTAGCCTTGTTCCAGTGCCTGTGCAATGGCAAAGATGCGCAGGTCGGTGGGGTGCGACAATTCGTGATCGAGGTCATCGAATGTCAGCCCCTCGTTGCCCACAAAGCCGTGCATGCCTTGTCCAATCATGCGCAGCCCCTTCTGGATGATTTCCTCGAACGAGCGGCCGATGGACATGATTTCGCCGACTGACTTCATGCTGGAACCGATTTCGCGACTTACGCCTACAAACTTGGTCAAGTCCCAACGGGGTATCTTACAAATGAGATAATCGAGTTGCGGTGCTTCGTAAGCCGAATTGGGGGTACCCATCTCGCCTATCCGGTCGAGCGTATACCCCAAGGCAATCTTGGCGGCCACAAATGCCAATGGATAACCGGTGGCTTTGGATGCCAGTGCCGAAGAACGGCTGAGGCGTGCATTCACCTCGATAACACGGTAGTCGTTGGTCTCGGCGTTGAAAGCATATTGGATGTTGCACTCGCCCACAATGCCCAGGTGACGAATACATTTGCGCGACAGTTCCTGCAACATCTCGACCTGCTCTTGCGTGAGCGAACAAGTGGGTGCCACAACAATAGACTCACCGGTGTGAATACCCAGGGGGTCGAAGTTCTCCATGCTGGCCACGGTGAAGCAGTGGTCGTTGGCATCGCGGATTACCTCAAATTCAATTTCTTTCCATCCTTTCAACGATTCTTCTACCAAAATCTGCTTGGAGAAGGTGAAAGCACTTTCGGCCAGTTTCAAGAAAGTCTCTTCGTCCGGGCAGATACCGCTGCCCTGTCCGCCCAGCGCGTAGGCCGAACGTACCATGACCGGATATCCAATCTCCTGGGCAGCCTTCAAAGCATCGGCCATGCTCTCTACGGCGTGACTCTTGGGGGTCTTCATCGGAATTTCGTCGAGCTTCTTGACAAAGAGGTCGCGGTCTTCGGTATACATGATGGCCTCCACCGAAGTTCCCAATACCTGTACACCGTACTTCTGGAGCACGCCGTTCTGGTAGAGTTCAGTGCCGCAGTTCAGTGCGGTCTGTCCGCCAAAGGCCAGCAGGATACCGTCGGGACGCTCTTTCCTGATGATTTCTTCCACAAAGTAAGGAGTCACCGGCAGGAAATAGACCTTGTCGGCAATGCCTTCCGACGTCTGTATGGTGGCAATGTTGGGATTTACCAACACCGATCCGATACCTTCTTCACGCAAAGCCTTCAATGCCTGCGAACCTGAATAGTCAAACTCTCCAGCCTGGCCAATCTTGAGTGCACCAGAACCCAAAACAAGTACTTTCTTCAATTTCTGTTCCATATTACTCTATAAATTGTTATCCATAAGATTTTTCCAAACTCAGCAGCACAAAAAAAATGCGTTACCCCGACAATGGGCTAACGCATTACGTAAAATAAATATTGTTTGCGAAAAAGGGAAACCAAGCACACACGAATGAAATTCATCCGAACCGTAATAGTATTTCGTTCCCATTTCCTGCAATTGCATAGTCTGTATAAAATTTGTGCAAAGTAACATCTTTTTTCGGAGACAGGCAAACAAAACTCGAAGAAAAACCGACGGGAGGCACACGGTTCTTTCATTTAAGCGTAATAAAGTTGCATTCCCTCCCCTCAGAAACACCCAGCGTGCCTGAGCTATCTACCCAGCGTGCCTAAGGGGGCTATCCAGCGTGCCTAAGCCCCTTACCCAGCATGCCTACAAAAACGGGGTACATGCCGGTTGATTGCAACCCATTCCATAAGGTTCAACAGGAAGGTGCAAGCGATACCTGTTTTAAATGAAAGAGCCGTGGACGGAAGCCGGCAAATGACTGCGCAAAACACGGGGCACTGCTGACAAAACGAATGGACAACAGGCAACCCAACGGCCAAAAGGAAGAAGGAAAACAAAAAAACGTACAATGGGCATCAGGATATATTGGTTAAAACCGTATTTTTGTAGAAACAATACCGGCATCCGCCAAGCAGACAAGACGGACGGCATGCTGCCAACCGGATACGGGCAGAAGCCCAACCATTAGATATATAATAATGTATATGGAAAATATCCTAATGATAGACTCGGTAGAAACATTCAACCGCGTATACGGACTGGAAACACGCCATCCGCTGGTGACAGTGGCCGATCTTTCGCAAACAACCGTCTATCCCCGGCACTGCACTTTCCACTATGGCATTTATGCCCTGTTTTTGAAGCAGGTAAAATGTGGCGACCTGCGCTACGGAAGACAGATATATGACTACCAGGAAGGTACCGTAACGAGTTTTGCTCCGGGACAGGTGGTCGAAGTAAACATCCCCGAAGGGGTACATCCGGTATCGCAGGCACTGGTATTCCACCCCGACTTGATTCGCGGCACTTCGTTGGGGCAGGACATAAAACGCTATTCTTTCTTTGCCTATGCATCGAACGAGGCATTACACCTTTCCGATGAAGAAAAAATGCTATTCAGGGATTGCCTGGACAAGATACAGCGGGAATTGCAAGTTCCAGCCGACAAGCACAGCAGACGCCTCATCACCCGTAACATCGAACTGCTGCTGGACTACTGCATGCGTTTCTATGAACGGCAATTCATCACACGGACTCAGGTAAACAAAGATATACTCTGCCGGTTTGAAGAATTGCTGGACAATTATTTCCAAAGCAATATGCCCCAGACCGAAGGACTTCCCACGGTGAAATATTTTGCCGACCGGGTACACCTGTCGCCCAACTACTTTGGCGACCTGGTGAAAAAGGAAACAGGCAAAACTGCCATTGCCTACATACAGGAACACCTGATAGATGTGGCTAAGGAAGAAATTCTAGGGTCGCAAAAAAGCGTAAGTGAGATAGCCTACCGACTGGGATTCCAATATCCGCAACATTTTACGCGCATTTTCAAAAAAACGGTAGGCTGTACTCCAAAAGCTTACAGGGAAACCCCGGCATAAGCCGGGATTGCATCACAAAGAGGTACCCTTGAACACCGACGAACGGGAGGAAGGCATCAACTCGCCCGTCAATGTGACACGATTGGAATGGAAATTGGGAGTTACCGTAACCGACGCTTTGGATGTACCCTTGGGCAGAGTGATGTTGACGTAGGCCGAAATGCCGGCTCCGGTCACGTTCATGGAGAAATAGGTATCCCCCTTTTTGGTTGTCTTCATCACGATGTTTGCCGCCCGTCCGGCCACTGTGATGCCTCCTACCCCATTGGGGCCACCTCCGTTAAAAGGAGCCACCTGTACCACAGCCTCATCGTCGCACAACGAAATGAAATTGGTATTGGAATTGACAAAAGCTGTACGCCCGCGCTTAAAGGTAAGCTGGTCGGCTTCGAGTACAAAATCGAGATTTTCCAATGCCTTTACGGCATCGGCATACGCCAATGAGTCGCGCAAGGCTTCCAACTGTTTGTCTGCCTGCCGGCGTGCGGCACTTTCCTGTTCAGCTTTAGTATAAATGCGTTTTTCGCTTTGCGCGCAAACGGTTGTCCCTTCTGCAAACAACAGAAGCACAAGGGACGTAAGAAACAAAATTTTTGCCATAACGTAATAGGTTTTATGATTAGGAAAAGGGAGGGGACAAAACAACTATTCACTACAAATTACGCAGATTATCACAGATTATTCTATTGGGTTATCAGCACATTACGAACACCTCTGTGTAAATCTGTGTAATCTATGGTGAGTTATGACATCCCCATGCCAATGTTTGCGTGTTGTGTGAACCTTCCCGGCGTCCTCCCAAAAAGAGGACAGGCCGAGAAGGTGGGAGATATAGAGAATGAAGAAGGGACTTAGCGAGACGCCGGTCCGGCACCACCGCCCAAAGCATGATACAGACTGATAACGCCCTGTATCTCACCATACTTGTCAGCAGCCAGCGTAAGTTGAGCCGCCAGCAACGACTGGCGTGCCGAGAGCACTTGCAGGTAATTGACCGTGCCGTGCTCCATCAGCAGGGCTGTGTCGTGCACTACCTCGGTCAGCCGTTCCACCTGTTGCGCATCGAGTCCGGCCTTTTCGCGCGACGTCTGCCATTGCACGAGGGCATTGTTCACTTCGTTGCCAGCGTCGAGCAGGGCCTGTCGGAAACTGAGCAAGGCTTCCTCCTGCTGTGCTTTGGCTATCTGCAGGTTAGCAATGTTCTTGCCTTTGTTGAACAAAGGTTGTACCAGCGAACCTACCGCCTGCAACAACCAGGCTCCCGGATTGGTAATGGCTGTTCCTCCACTATTGGTCCAACCGGCAGAACCGCTCAAAGTAATGCTGGGATAGAAGGCGGAGCGTGCCTGGTTGGTGGCATAAAATGCCTGCTCGAGCGAACTTTCAGCCTGACGTATATCAGGACGACGGGACAATAGCTCAAGCGGTACACCAACCGCCAACTGCTCGGGAAACTCCCGCCCGTCCAGTTGTCCGCGTTCAAT
>Ga0192244_10638_pt1 | contig 12589 bp, 15 predicted proteins | sample Koala_Koa27_L3_FD_131234 | JGI IMG/M metagenome (GOLD analysis project Ga0192244, IMG submission 131234) | Enriched cells from koala feces incubated with labeled cellulose particles, San Francisco Zoo, California, United States - Koala_Koa2-7_L3 ... | reverse complement strand
ATGCCCCAGGATCGACGAACGCACTTTCCCAGGTATAAACGCCCAGGGTTTTCTAAAAAATCGTTCTAGGGCCGTTCTAGACCGTTTTAGAGCGAAGTCGGGCACACAATCGCGATACCGTGCCGGGATGCCATTTCTTTCCTTGGCTTGTCTTGACATGTCGCGCATTGAGCTCCCGCGCGATACCGCTAAAGCTGGTGATACCTTGTGCGGCGAGGTCGGCCAGAATCGGCACAAGACTGGCGGCGAGCGTATCAGCATTGGCTTTGCGAATAGCGGCACTGGTGGCCCTGCCTTCGGCTGTGAAGACACCTCCGGTCCCCTTAGGGTTTCCCAACCTGGTACCCCGTGCCTTTGCTGCAGCGAGAGCGGCCTTGATTCTCTTGGAGATCGTCTTGGCCTCTTCTTCAGCTATAATTGCCAAGATTCCAATAGTCATTTCATTGGCTTCGGGCATGTCGGCGCAAACAAATTTCGCAGGGAGAGAGGTATACTTGAGGGCCGATCTTCGTTTCTGCATCGATGCACAAAACTTTTGAACCCCAAATATAAAAAGGAAAAGAACGATTGGAACAATTGGAACAATTGGAACTTAATATATTTTTTTTATTATTTTTATTTTATTATTTTTATTTTATTATCTTATCTTATCTTAATCATTATCTTTTTTCTCTCATATGCAATTTTTGTGCCAACTCGATTTTTGGTTCCAACTATGGTTCCAATTTCCTGTGCAGGTTCCAATTTTTTTCCTTGGCTGCTGTAAGAAAAGACTTGATATCCCCCCAAAATGTTAATATAATTACCGCATAACAAATAACGATATAAACAATAACAATGTTGGGGGCGCAAATGAGAATATTCCATACCGATCGCGAGGCATATCTCTATGGGCAGCAGCTGGCAAGCCTTATCCCGGAGCCGTTTCGCCAGGCCTTTCTAAGAGGGGTGCGAGATAAGGCATATAAGAGGAAGGCGCCGCAGGAATGCTTCCTTGACCCGGCGGTTGAGGCGGCGTATAATAAGCTTCTGTCGGCTTATAAAACTAAAGCGGCAGTTGCGAGAGTCCTGGAAATGAATCCGTCGAACCTTCACAACTATATTACGGGGCGGGCTCCCATCGGGCCCAAGGTTAAGAGCAGGTTTTTATCCGCTGCGACTGGCCTGCCTGCAGTAGACTAATTGGATGTTGTGCTATGTCCCGTTCTGTAGTTCGCGAAGATTATCGCCTTCTTCCCCCGTCCAAGGATGCGGTACTCTCTTTTTTGAACGAAAGCGGCGTACTGACTGCTGATTTATCTTTGGCTACCCTTGTCCGTTGCCCGTCCGCGCGCCATCCCGCGTCGAACGGAAAGAACGCGGCCTATATGGTATGGCAGAACGGTCCCGATTTCTTTCTTGGCTGGTATCAAGTTCATGATGCCGCGACCGGCACGGTTTGGTTCACCACAAAAAATCCTGAAAACTGGACCAACGGGGAGCGCTCCTGGGTTTCGTCGAGGCAAAAAAACTTCGTGGCGACTAAGCGAAAAGAGCACCAAGAATCATTGCGCTCTCTGACGGAGTTTTACGCGCGGTTGCGGGCAAGTGGCGACAACCATCCATATCTTCAAAAGAAACGCGTGCGGCCGCATCCCGCGTTTCGCCTCTACACCGACGGCAACTCTGATTTTTTTCCTTGGCTTAATAAAAGTCTTATCGTCCCGTATTTTGACATTGACGGGAATCTCATGACATTGCAAGCCATCGCGTGGGAAGAAAACATGTGGGGTAAAAAGTACCTATACCCCGGCGCATCAAAAATCGCGGCCTCTCTTCCTTTTGAGCCCGAGCGCGCCAATGTTGTAAAAAAAACCGTGGGGATAGCCGAGGGTTTCGCCACGGCTGATTCGTTCGCCCGCACCATGGATTTCCCATGTTTCGCCGCGATAGACGGCGGCAACATGTCTGCGGTTGCGGCCGCCTTGCGCTCTCACCCCAAATACAAGGACTACCGCATTATTATTGCCGCGGATAATGATATTGAGAATCCGAAAAATCCCGGACTCGCCTATGCCTTGAAGGCCGCCTCTTCCGCAAAAACGGAAAACATTGCCGTTCCCGTCCTTGGGAACGTGTCCGTTGATTTCAACGACCTTTATATTTATGGCGGCGATAATCTTGTTCGTCACCACGGTTCTTTCCCCAAGACCCCCAAGGAAGTTAAAGCCCTCGCCTGCGGCGGGCACGCCGGCGGCGGGCTTCAAACCCCGGCGGCGACTGAACAAGAGAAGCAGCCCGAATTTTGCAACCTTGACGAACCGCCTGTTTTTCCTCTTGGCTTATACCGCGTTTCATACACAGAGCAGGGGACTATTGCTTCGGCTGAGCGGATAGGAAGCTGCCTGGACGTTCTGGGACTCACCTATTCCGAGGAAGGCGAGTTTGGGCGTCTCGTTGAATATGTCGACAACAAAGGTCGAACGGTGAAAAAGATTGTTCCCGAGTCCGCGCTTAAGCAACCAGGAAGCGCCGCAACACTATATTATCTTCCTGGCTACGGAACTGTGCGAAATTGCCAGAAATACATTCCGGCATACGTGAACGACACGCCCTTTTCAGAAGAATATACAATTTTAACGAGCACCGGCTGGAGGAAAGAGGGCGATACGCGTTTTTTCGCTCTTCCTGGTGAAACATTGGAACTGGGAGAAAAAATCTTTATGCACGAGGTAGACGCTGAATCGGATATTTTCTTCACCAAGCGTGGAACGCTTAAGGGCTGGCAAGATACAGTCTGCGCCCTGTCTTCCGGCAACCCCCACCTTATTTTGGCGTTAACGGAGGCCTTAGCTGCTCCTTTGCGCGGTTATCTTGGGGAGAAAATGTTCGCCGGCTGGAATATTGTTGGTAGCCATCAGATAGGCAAAACCCTTTGCCTACAAGCAGGCGCAAGCTGTTATGGCCGTGGAACCACCAAGGAGATTGAAAATGTGGGGCGCCCCGAGGGCGCGGTAATGAAATGGTCCGCGACCAAAAATGGCGTTGAGCGCATTTGTCACGCCAATAACCATCTTTGTTTGTTTTTGGATGAACTTGGGGAAATGGCCATAGGAGACCCCGTCGGCTTTTCTGCTGCTATCTATATGATTATGAACGGCGAAGGAAAGCGGCGAATGGACAAGGACACTAACGCCCGCCCTGTTCTTTTTTGGCGAGTAAGCGTGTTCACTGCTTCCGAAGCCAGTTTGGCGTCCTATTTAACGGCCAAAAACTTGCGGGTTTACAGCGGCCAGGAAAGCCGGATTTATGATATCCCCGCTGCTCAATCGCCGCAAGGGCCCCGGGAGGCCGCAGGCATTTTTGAAGACCTTCACGGGCTGAGGACCTTGTCTGAGTTCGGCAAAGCCATGGGAGACGCCGTGAAAGAAAATTACGGGCACGCCCTGCCTCTTTTCCTTGGCTTTCTCGCCGAACACGGGGTCCCCGCGAACCTTTATCAAGAATATTTGTCTCGCGAGGCCGTCCTTGATTTTTTTCAGATCGCGCAAGACGCACCTCACGACCAAATTTTAATGGCGACCAAGCTGGGCGTGAACCGCCTGGCCCTGCACCTGGGCATTGCCGCTGGTATTTTCCCGTGGAAACAGGAAAAGGAAGAGGCGGCCCTTAAACAGGTATTTCTTCTTTGGCTTGACCAGTTTGATGAAAGGGGAAAGGCCTTGCGCTCTGAAACGCGAAAGATTCTTGACCACTGGGAGGCCTTTTTGCTACGAAATTTGGGATTGTTCATTTCTAGCGAGAATGATATCCCCAAAAAGGACGCTGTAGGTATATATCGCGAGGGGCCTGGTGGACATGATGAATATTGCGTTTTCACAAGTGTGTTCAGAGAGAATTGTCTGGACCCACGGCAATACAAGCGAGAACTTAAGGTACTGAAAGACGCGGGAATGTTTTCGTCTTCAATACAAAAAGGTCGAGGTTTTGCCACAAGAGTGGCGATTCCGGGGAAAAGAGACAAGGTGGATTGCTTCCCTTTACGTCTGCGGCAGAGCGACGAGGAAGCCCTCAATCCGGATTCTTTCCCCGAGCCGGATGAAAACATGAACGATTTGCCATTTTAACACATGTAAGGAGGTCCTTATGTTTAAACGTAGATTGATTTCTTTTCTTGGCTTGCCCGCGGCAGGCATTTTGCTTGCAGCAGGCTTGGTTTTGCTGGAGACCTCCTACGGTCTCGCAGCGTCTGAACCGGAGATGGATGTTGACAAAGACGGCCCGTACTATGAGGGCCCCGTCTACTTTGGCTTTTCGGACTTTTCGGCGGACCGCGAGTCCATTGAGGATAGACTTATTTTCGCCATTAGCGAAGAGTATGAAGCTGCTCGTGCCGCCGGTTTGACGCCCGATAATGAAGCTTGGCCTGTAGGGGGGGTCTATGTCGCCGCCTATTCGTTCACAAATGTCAAGCTCGCTGTTGCGCTTGCTGTAGCGGTTGAAGGGGGTTGTGAAGTCACGGTCGTCATGGACAAAAAACAGAGCCAAGGAAAAGGCAGTCTCGCTTCTTACCTGGCTTCGAAGGGCGTCACGGTGTACCTTGATTCATCCCACAATGCCATGCATTCAAAGTACATCATTTGTCTTTCTCAACATGCGGTCTACACGGGGTCATATAATTTCACGGAAAACGCCAAGAAAAATGCCGAGAATATCGTGGGCTTTAGGGATAATATTTTCCTGACCGCAGCTTTTGTGGTGGATTTCATGGACCATATTAGACATTCGGAAATCTTGGACATCAAGAAAAGGGGAAACCAATGAAAATTAGTGAATCCATGCGTCAGTTTTTGATTAACCGCGCTCAAACTCTGCATCATGAGGCGCGGCAATTCCCTAAGACACGGCGTGTTGTCAAAAACTGGCTTTGTCAAGCGCTTCGTTTTGCTAAGCAGGCGGGGGATGAAACCCTGTATCAGGAAATTTTGCATGCGTGTCTCCCCATGTCTGCGGCAAACAAAAACCAAAGGGGTTCTTGATGAACCATCGTTCGAAATGTCGTGTCCGTCTTCCCCGTCCAATTTTGGCGGGGTTCACGACTTGGGAAGCACTTCGTGAAGCTGCCCGAAAATTCCCGCATCTTCGGCCATGTCCAAAATGCAATTGGTGGTGGCGGAGATGGGAAAATTGTGAAGAATGTGATTGGGGGGGTTGATGAAAATCATCATTGATACCCGTGAGCAGGCCCCCTTTTCTTTCCTTGGCTTTCCTGACGTTCAAACTGTTCAGGGAAGTCTGTGGGTGGGGGACTACAGCCTGGCGGGACTTGAATTAGAGGTCAGTTGTGAGCGGAAAAGTCTAGAAGACCTCATCGGCTGCCTCACTAAGGGCCGCGAACGCTTTGAAAGAGAACTCATGCGTTCCACCTATCTCCGCTCTTTCGCCGTGATTGTCGAGCAAGAAGCAGGTTGGATTCAGAAAGGCCACTATCGATCGCAGCTTAATCCTAAGGCGGCCTGGGCCTCCGTCCTGGCTTTTTCGGCCAGGTATCGGGTTCCTTTTTGGTTTTGCCGCGATCGTGCGGAGGCCGAGAAAATCACCTACGATTTGCTTCGGCATTTTCTCAATCAGCGGCTTAACACTTTAAAAAAACTAGCCTTTGCTCAGACAGCACAAGGGCTTGAGCCTGCGGCAGCAGCTCAGTCGCCGCAAGGCTCTAAGAAGGAGAAGAGTCAATGAATACGGAAAAGAAGCCTGCGACAGGAGGACTCAAATTTGACGCGGGAAAACTGCGGCTTAATCTAATTCCGCCGGAAGTTGTCCGCGCACTGGGTGAAGTGTTAACCTATGGCGCCAACAAATACGGCGACCGCAACTGGGAACAGGGAATTTCTGAAGACCGACTGTTCGCAGCTCTTCAGAGGCATCTTCTCGCTTGGCGCGAAGGAAAAGCCAAGGATGAAGAGAGTGGTCTTTCTTCTTTGGCTCATGCTTTTTGCAACCTGGCGATGCTGGTGACGTTTGAAAGGCGGCATTCTCAAACGCCGCAAGACTTAAGCACGACAAACAACTAACTAAGGATGGATGAAAATGTTTAACAAAATTACGCTTATAGGCCGGCTTGGCCGTGATCCTGAAACCAGAATGACTCCGGCCGGAACTGTTGTAAACTTTTCTTTGGCCACTGACGAAACGTGGTTAGACAGCCAGGGACAAAAACAGAAACGTACCGAATGGCACCGCATTATTGTCTGGGGAAAACAGGCCGAACTTTGCGCCAAATACTTGACGAAGGGGCGCCTTGCTTTTGTCGAAGGCAGCATCCAAACGCGCAAATATCAGGATAGCCAAGGGCAAGAACGCTCGGTGACGGAGGTTAAGGCCCAGCGCGTGTTGTTTTTGGATAAGGCCGCCGGCTCAACGGCGATGCCTGCAGCTTCGTCGGAGGCCATTTGGGAATCAGTGGGGCGTGAGCAGCTTCCCACAGAAAATGATATTCCCTTTTAAAGATGCCTGCGGCAGGCAAAAGAGGACATCATGCAGCAGTTTTTGCGCGTCGCTGGAGTCACCCGCGATTCTATTGTTGATGGCCCTGGGGTCCGCTTGACGGTCTTCAGCCAAGGTTGTAAAATCAAGTGTCCATTTTGTCACAATCCTCAGACTTGGGATTTCGCAGGCGGTCAATTGATTTCGGTGGACGATATCTTAAACAACTACCGCCCGCAATATCAAGGAATTACGTTTAGCGGCGGTGAGCCGTTTGATCAAGACGATGCACAAACTGCTGCCCTTCTTTTCTTGGCTTCTCTTGTCCATGCCCGTGGGGGTGACGTCTGGGCTTTTAGTGGTCACTGTTTCGAATTTTTGCGTGCAAACGATCATCCGCTGTTGGACGTCATTGACGCTCTAGTGGATGGGCCCTTCAAGTGGGCGCTGCGGGATTTAAGCTTGAAATATCGCGGTTCATTAAATCAACAAATCTGGGTCAAAACCCCCAAAGGGAGATGGGAAAATGCAACAGAACGGTTTGACGGAAAATCTTTTCAATCTCATTTTTAGGGACCCTGACGCTCGGCGTGAAAATGCGAATGTCAACGCCGACACTCAAAACGGAGCCCTGTTTCTTCTTGGTACTGAAGCCGGCAAAGTCTTGGCTCTTCAAAAGCTTCTTCCCGCTGATATAGCTGAGGCCCACATGTCCGGCGATATCCATATTCACGACCTGCCTTTTTATGGAATTTCTTTTAATTGCATTCAGCATGACCTGCGCAGGTTGTTTTCTAAAACCTTTAAGGTTGACGCCTGCTCAATTCGTCCACCGCAATCGGTGGAAAGCATGGGTGCGCTTTTGGCCATCGTGCTCCAGACAGCTCAAGGCGAATCTTTTGGCGGCCAGGGCATTCCAGACTACGATTACGTTATGGCCGAGGGGGTTTTGAAAACGTTTCGTCGAGAGCTTGAGTCCGAGTTGAACCGGCCTCCCTTGGTCTTTGATGATCAAGAGCTGCAAGAAAAGGCCTGGAATACGGCTTGGCAAAGCACTGAACGCCGAACCTTTCAGGCTGCCGAAGCTCTTGTTCACAACCTTAACAGTCTTCGCGCGCGTGCCGGCGGGCAGCTAACCTTTTCTAATCTTAACTTTGGCTTGGACATATCCAAAGAGGGCCGCTTAGCGACGCGCTGCCTTTTGAAAACGACGATGGAAGGACTGGGAGATGGGGCTACCCCGATTTTTCCAGTCCAGATGTTTCTTGTCAAAGAAGGGGTTAACTATAACCCAGGCGACCCGAACTATGACCTTTTCCAGCTGGCCATGGAGTGCTCGGCGAAACGCATGTGGCCGAATTTTATTTTCCTTGATGCGCCGTTCAATAAAGATAAAGAAGTTCGCATGTTTGGTTGCCGCACCCGCGTTGTCAACAATGCCTTTGACCCCACCAAAGAGGTTGCAGCTGGCCGCGGTAATCTGTTTTTCACCACGATTAACCTGCCGCGTCTTGCTCTTAGGGCGGCCGGCGACGGCATGACTCTGGGCCGCGGCGATGTCCCGATGTTTTTTAGCCTGCTTGACCATATGATAGACCTTGGCATCCGTCAGCTGCACCATCGTTTCAATATTTTAGTGCACAAAAAGGTCCGGAATTTCCCGTTTTTGTTTGGGGAGGGAATTTGGCTCGGTTCGGAAAAGCTTAACCCCGACGATGAGATTGGCGATGTCTGGAAGCATGGAACTCTTTCCCTTGGCTTCATTGGTCTTGCGGAAACTTTGACCGCACTCATCGGCAAGCATCACGGCGAATCAGACGAAGCACAAGAGCTGGGCCTTGAAATAGTGGGCCATATGCGCAAGCTGCTAGATTTGGAAGCCTGCCGCAGGCAGATGAATTTTACGCTTTTGGCTTCTCCGGCGGAGAGCTGTTGTCAGAGACTTTGCCAGCTTGACCAGGTTCGTTTCGGCAAGATTCTCGGGGTGACGGACAGAGAGTATTATACCAACTCTTTCCACGTCCCCGTGGATTTTTCGATCTCTGTTTTTGATAAAATTGCCCTGGAAGCTCCGTATCACGCCTTAACTAACGCCGGTCACATCACGTATGTCGAACTTGATGGTGCCCCAAGTAAAAACCTTGAAGCCCTTGAAAGTATTGTCCGCGCTATGCATGATGCTGGTATTGGCTACGGCGCAATTAATCATCCGTTGGACTTTGATCCGGTGTGTGGCTTTTCGGGAGTTATTGATAACGAGTGTCCCAGGTGCCACAGGAGAGACGGGGAAGCTGTTCCCCTTGAATATCAACATTTAGCTAAGAAAGGAGACTAAAAATGCAAAATGCTCAACCGCAACTTCCGGCAGAAAAGAAAATTGGCGAGGGGGTGATGTTTGAACGTGTGAGACGTATAACGGGTACAAGATAGATGGCCCACAGGGGGCAAACCCTTTAAAGGGGTTTCTTTAAGTGGTGCCGCCTTCGGCAGATTGCGGCGCGGAAATCAAATAATGCTTAAAGAGGTATCAAGGGAAATGCAAAGGCACAATCTTGAGTTCAGAAAAATAAAGTCCTTGGATTGTATGTATGAGATTAGCGAAGACGGCAAAATCATACGGAATGTGAAGTCCAAGAAGATTTCAAGGCAGCGCGTTGAGGTGGACAGGAACGGTTATAAAAGGTGGCGTGTTCAATTTACGTTCAAGCATCAGCATATAATGCGTTCTGTTGCGAGGCTGGTTGCCGAGGCCTTTATTGGGCCGCCGCCTAAAGAATTTCCAGAAGTCGACCATATTGACGGGAACTCTTTGAATAATGATTGGCGTAATTTGCGGTGGGTTAATCATTCCACGCAAATGAAGAATCGGCCACGGGAGAAAATGGCCGCTAGAGGCCGCGAAATGTGTAAATGCTTTCCAAGAACGCTCCATCCTATAATTTTTCAAAAGGACGGCGTTCAAAGAAAGTTCCCCTCGAAGGCTGCGGCTAATCGCGTTATGGGAAAAGAGCTTGGACTACCCCCTTTTGGTTTGCGCAACGTCCTTAATAAACGTCGTTCTCATATACACGGCTGGGATATTATTTACCTGAATGCAGAGACTAGACGCCCCCCATCCGAGGATGAAGAAATAGTCCACCCGGTGAAAGCCGGTTGTATCTAGCTCCAGTGAACCGTTGGAATGCCGGGAAACTCGCGGAGCTTAAAGACAGAAGGCCACATGCCTGCGGCAGGCAAGCCAGAAAAAAAACAAAAAACGTCTCCGCGAAGGTTGACATCCCAAGTGAAACGTGCTAAAGTAGTTCTTGAGTGTAGCGGCACGAGATTGATAGCAGTGCGGTAAACCGCTAGCTATAATGCCTGCAGGCAGCAGGCAAGAGAACCCGTCCAGGTGTCCGCTACCACTTGGGCGGGTTCTTTCATTTAAGCCTTACGGCGCAGGAGAAAAACATGAGCGAGACAACTAACGGCCTTCAGGTCTTCGAAAACAACAGGTTTGGCAAGGTGCGTGTGGTGATGCGCGGCGGAGAGCCGTGGTTTGTGGCGAAGGATGTGTGTGATTGTTTGGAGCTTGGGAATGTGAGTCAGGCCTTGGACGGATTGGATGATGATGAAAAACAACAGCTTGAGGCCAACATCACCAATCTTAATGTTGGTGGGCGTGGTGGAGCACACCAGTTGACCACGCAAGGCGTGGATACTATCCGGACTCTTAATGATTCCAATAAGTTAACCGCGCAAGAAATGATTCCAATGGGAGGTGGTAAATGAAAATTCGCGCTAGCTCTTTGCCGGACCTGCTTGATTGTGCCGCCAGATGGGAGGCCAAACACATTAAAAAACTCCGCTTCCCCACTTCCGGCAGGGCACAACTCGGCACGGCGGTGCATGCGGGCACGGCGGCCTTTGATTCTTCTATCTTGGCTAAAAACCCCGTCACCGTGGATGATGCCGCCGGTGAAGTCGTGAACGCCATCTGGATGCCAAGGGAAGAAGTGGATTGGGGTGACGACCTCGGGCAACGCGAGGCCGAGGATATTGCCTTGGACTTGCACCGCAAATATTGCCAAAATATTGCCCCGCAACAGGAATATGTGGCCGTGGAACAAACGTGCGACGCCCTGGAGATAAAGGACATTGGCATTACGCTTACGGGCACAACGGACCGCGTGCGTCAAACTCCTAACGGCCTGGGTATTGTTGATCTTAAAACCGGCGGGGCGGCCGTTGCTGCGAATGGGAAGGTGAAAACCGCCGGCCATGCCGGCCAGATAGCGGTCTATGAACTCCTGGCGGGTTTTTCCCTTGGCTTGCCCATCACCGCTCCAGCGCAAATTGTGGGGATGCAGACAGCCAAGACGGAAAAGGCGCGGCGTGTTGGCATTGGTGAAATCACGAACGCCCGTGAAGCCCTGGTCGGGGATGAATTTAGCCCTGGTGTTCTAGAGATGATAGCAAAAATGCTGAAAGCCGGTATCTTTCCGCCTAACCCACGAAGCCCGCTATGCGCAAAAAAATACTGCCCCGCGTATCTATCGTGTCGGTATCGAGGTTAATAAAAAAAATGGCAAAAGCAAAAGATTTGACGGGCCAAAAGTTTGGCCGGTTGACGGTGTTGTATGATACAGGGAAGCGAAGAAATGGACAAGTTGTCTGGCATTGCCAATGCGACTGTGGGAACGAGTTGGACATTAGAAGCGGGGACCTCGTTTCTGCCAACACAACGTCGTGTGGCTGTTACCGAAGACAGCGTGCCGCCGAAGTGCACACCGTGCATGGGATGGCACGAAAAGAAAAAAAACATCCCATACATCGGATATGGTGCTCTATGCTCCAGCGTTGCGAGAATCCAAGTGATAAGAGTTATAAAAACTATGGTTTTCGCGGTATAAAGGTTTGCGATGAATGGCACAAGCTTATTCCTTTCTGTGACTGGGCCCTGGCAAGTGGCTGGCAGAAGGGCTTGCAGCTCAACCGTATTAACAACAATGGGAATTACGAGCCGGGCAATTGCCACTGGGTAACACCCCAAGAGAACAACCGCAACAAGCGGAATAACCACATGATTACCTTTGCCGGTAAGACGCAATGCCTGGCCGCCTGGGTAGATGAGACAGGGATAAAATATCAAACATTACTGGACAGGGTCAACCGTTGCCACTGGCCCATTGAGCGCGCATTAACTGAGCCCGTAAAACGGCGTAATAAGGGAGGAGAATGATGAAAACCAAAGAAGGGACCGAAGGTGTTGTGCAGGTGAATTTGACTGAACTACAAAGCTCAGATGCCGCTGGGCTTAAGCCTGCGGTGAAACAAGACCCATGCCTGCCGCAGGCAGGATTCAACAGCCCGGTTGGGTTCGAGATGCTCCAGCGGGCGGCCAAGATGCTCTCCAGTGGGACAATTTTCCCCGAGCGTTTCCGTAACAATATCGGCGATTGCGCGATTGTCGCGGATATGGCCCTGCGTCTTAATCTATCGCCGCTCTTTGTTGCACAGAATCTCTATGTGGTCTACGGTAGTCCCGCCTGGAGCTCCAAGTTCCTTATTGGCCTTTGGAATTCCTGTGGCCGGTATTCGGCAATCCGTTATGAATTCGTGGGCACAGAAGGACAGGACGATTGGGGTTGTGTAGCCAACAGTAAAGAATGGGCAACGGGCGAGGAACTTGTCGGGCCTCCGGTGACTCTTTCCTTGGCTAAAAAAGAAGGTTGGTTTGAAAAACGCGGGAGCAAGTGGCAGACCATGCCCGCGCTTATGTTGCGATACCGGGCGGCGACCTTCTTAATTAATACTGTCGCGCCGGAGCTGGGTATGGGGGTTCGGACGGTGGAAGAAATGGAAGATTGCTCAAACGCCGCTGGGCTTTAAAATGTTTCTGACAAGAACTTAAATTAAAGGGGCCGCATGGGCCCCTTAGTTTGTTGCACCTCAGCCTGCCGCCGGCACTTTGCTTTTAAAAACAAATTGTTACGCCGCCGTCGCCGCCGCAGCCGCCATTGCCGCCATAGCTGCTGCTGCTGCCGCAGCCGCCGCAGCCGCCGCCGCCGCCGCCCCAGCCGCTCCAGCCGCCGCAGCCGCTGCAGCCGCAGCTGCCGCCGCCAGGGTGGGCGCCGCAGCCGCC
>Ga0192244_10637_pt1 | contig 12595 bp, 19 predicted proteins | sample Koala_Koa27_L3_FD_131234 | JGI IMG/M metagenome (GOLD analysis project Ga0192244, IMG submission 131234) | Enriched cells from koala feces incubated with labeled cellulose particles, San Francisco Zoo, California, United States - Koala_Koa2-7_L3 ... | reverse complement strand
TGGGTGAACAGCTACCCACTGGACATGCTGAAAATCTTGTTCAAGAAGTGAGAAAAAGCGGCAATCTCCGTTTTGCCGCTTGACTTTTTCACGCGAGCATGATATAATTACAATACAATCACAAAAGGAGGTGCCAGGAATGGCAGTAGAACTAACCGAAGCGGGGCGCAAGGCTCGCGCCGCGTATTTACGCGAATACCGGAAACGGAACAAGGAACGGCTAAAGGACAATGCTATAACTCACTGGAATAAAGTAGGGGCGCAGATGGAAGCTGAGAGAGCAAAAAAAGAGGAGAAAGATCAAGAATGCAAATGACGCTATACCGCTCCAGCACACGCGGAAAGGAGCGGAACGCAGTATACCCGATCCGCGTGGATGTTACCAATGTTGAGGAAATGCGGCAAGTCGCGGAATATGACCATGTGTGCGCAACCTATAAGGGAAACTACCGGAGCAAAGAAAATTTCATCTGCTCAAACTGCCTGCCGATGGACTGTGACAACGACCACTCCGAAGACCCGCGCGAGTGGAGGAGTGCTCAGGACGTGGAAGCAGCCTTCCCGGACGTTATGTTTTTTGTTGTAAACAGCCGGAATAATCGGAAAGAGAAACACGGGAAACCGGCGCGCCCGAGGTTCCACATATACTTCCCGTGTAACGAAATCACGGATGCGGACGAGTACGAACAGCTGAAAAAGCGAGTTCATGCGGCTTTCCCAGAGTTCGACAAAAACGGATTAGGAGCCACGCGTTTCTTCTTTGGAGTAGAAGGCACGGAAGCTTTTGTAGCGGAAGGGGCCAAGAAGATTGACGAGGTCTTAACTACCGCGGCAACGGGAACGAAAAAGGAAAACAAACGTAAGGGGAGAGTGCAAGTCCCGCAGGTAATAAAGCACGACGAGCGAAATTCCACAATAACAAAACTGGTGGGATCCCTCCAGCAGCAGGGGTTCGAGGATGAGGATATTGAGGACTTCATACTCCGAACCGCCCGAAAACGTTGCGAAGACTATGGAATTAAAAGGCCTGGCGAAGATAAGGCCTTTGGCGACAAAGAGGTATTGGGGATTGTCGGCAGTATTCTGAAAAAAGAGAAAGGGGTACTCCGCGTTGTCAAAGACGGTGATGAGGAGAGAATCGGAGACTTCAACATAACGCAAGCCTGCAGGGCTTTGTACGATCTCGACCCTGAGAGTACGCAGTTCGTGCTTTCGTGGGAGCAGTACAGCGCGGCAGCAAAAAAAGCGGGGCTAAAGAATTTCAAAAAGGTCTACAACAACTACGTCCATCAGCAGGCGAAATTAGCTCAGGAAGAAATACAACGCGAGAGAGAGGACTCCCCATCAAAACAAACCAAATTTACCGGCCAGTGGAGGGCTTTGTATTGTGGGGAATGGGGCGCCACAGATCAAGGGATTTCCCGCGATTCGACATTTAGCGACAAAACACAACACGATGGAAAGGTGACCGCCTGTAGCCACCCGATACTGCCAAAAGAGCGTATTGTTGATGTTGAGACGGGCAGCCAGCAAATAGCCCTCACCTTTTCACACGGGGAAAAGTGGGAAGACGTTGTTGTGCCGAAAAAGACCATCGCGACGCGGAACTCGATTGTTTCGCTTGCTGATAACGGGATAGCTGTAAACGATATTACTTCCCGCGGGCTAATTGAGTACCTCGCGGAGGTAGAGCGCCTTAATTACGACACAATCCCAACCGTGAAAGGTGTTTGTCACCTGGGCTGGGCGAAAGACTGCGGCTTTGCTCCATACACTAAAAGCGTGCGCGTCTGTCCTAGCGGGAAGACAGAAAGCGGCACGCTTGAAAGTCTCCACGCCGCCGGCAGCGCGGATGAATGGTTGGAGGAAGCTCTATCAGCGCGGAAACGGTCGCCGGTAAATAAGGTTTTGCTGGCCGCCAGCTTTGCCAGCGTCTTGCTGGAACCGCTGTCAATTCCATCATTTTTCGTGCATATTTACGGCAGCAGCGGAACGGGAAAGTCCGTGGGGCAGATGCTGGCGGCTAGCGTATGGGGAAATCCGACAAAAGGCGAATTGTTCCAAACGCTGAATAGCACAGTCGTGGGAATTGAGTTATACAGCGCATTCCTGAGAAACTTGCCCGTTATTCTGGATGAAGCGCAAACAGAGCGAGACGCACGCGAGGGGCGCGTCTTGGTACAGATCTATAAGATTGTTGCGGAAGCCGGGCGGTTGCGCGGGACGCAATCCGTAACATTGGCAGACAAACGCAAGTGGCACAACCTGTTCATAACGAGCGGGGAACATCCCATCCTGAGCAATAATGATGGCGGCGGAGCATATAACCGCGCCCTCGAGATTCAGCTTGAAGGCCGCGAGATAAACGGGCGCGCCTGCGCCATTAACGTCGCCAAAAACTACGGACACGCCGGGCAGAAATTCCTAGCCGCTCTTGATATGAACAAAGCACAGGAACTCTATAACAATACCTTAGCGAGCCTCCCCGCCAATACCAGCGGAAAGCAAGCCGCATGTGTGGCGATTCTGCTTACTGCCGACCGGCTGGCCTGCGAGTACGTGTATGGCACAAACGACGCCCTAACGCTGGACGATATACTGCGCCTTGACGCAGTAAAGGACGAAGCCACAGTTATCTCAACCGAAGCGCGCATAACCGAATTCATCGACGAGTGGATTGCGTCAAACAGCTTGAAGTTCCTGAAAGGTGATGGCGAATTCATGATGCGGGATGAGCAGCCGCGCTTTGGCGAAATTTACGGCAAGATCAAGGACGGCTACGTCTATATTGTGCCGTCGATCTTGCGTAAAGCAGTCGCGCAAGCGGGGTTCCCCGACTTGACCACCACGCTCAAGAAGCTGGAAGAAGATGGGCGGCTAAAAACGTATCCCGGCGAAAAAAAATTTACGTGCCGAACTCGCCTCCTGGGACAACTGACGCGTTGTATATGCCTCAAGCAGGCCGAGGACGACCCCGCGCCCACTCCGCCAGAGACCACCACCACATCAGATCCGCAGCCTACCACGCCACGAGAGCTCTCCCCTGAGGAGAAGACCAGGCCGTTAACGGAAGACGAACGGTACGAAATCGAAGAGCGTGAAGCTATTCGCATGTTTGGTGGCGGCTAGTGTGGCACAAGGAGGCACGGTGTTATATACGGCGCACCTACTAGACGGTGCGCGTCTGTACCCCCTGAAAAAGGTTGGGGGGAACAGCAGGGGGAACAGGCGAAGTGTGTAATACCAACGGATTATGGGCTATGTTACCCTTGTTCCCCCTGTTCCCCGTAAAAATAGAGAGCCTTATAGGGGAAGAAAAACACACACACACACACATATATATATATATCTCCAAATAATAGCTCTCTATTACGGAAATGGGGGGAACGGGGAACGGGGCAAAAAAAACCGGTGATACCAACGATTTTTTGGCTAGAAAGTGTGCCCCCTGGTGGGGGGTACAGGCAAAAAGAGGAGGACAGATAGTATGCAACTACAACTACGTGATTACCAGCAGGAATGTATAGAGACCGTGAAAAACAAGGGCACGGGGCGGTGGATGGTGCAGATGGCAACGGGGCTTGGCAAGACGGTGACTTTCGCGGCTATGCCACGGGATGGCAGGACGCTGATTTTGAGCCACCGCGAGGAACTTGTGAACCAGCCGCGTCGGTATTTCGACTGCAGCTTTGGCGTTGAACAGGTTTTGAGCAGGTCGGCGGGGGAAGATGTGGTTAGCGCGTCGGTACCGTCAATGGTGCGGCGGTTGGAAAACTTTGCCCACGATGAGTTTTCAACGGTGATTGTGGATGAAGCTCACCACAGCGCCGCCAATACCTACCGGCGCATACTAGATTACTTCCAGCCACGGCAACTGGTGGGCTTTACGGCAACGCCAAACCGTGGCGACGGGTTGGGACTATATGATATTTACGACGAGATCGTTTTTCAGCGCGACATTCGGTGGGGAATTGAAAACGGGTGGTTAGCCGATATTGACGCGGTCGCAGTTGATATTGGCGTTAATCTGGATGACGTGAAAATCAGAGCCGGAGACTTCAGCCAAGAAGGCCTCGATTGCGAATACGGAAAACCCGCGGCGGTCGAAGCTGTGGCAGAAGCCTATTGGGACTACGCGGAGGGGAAAACCCTGATTTTCGCGGTGAGCATAGAACATGCGTATGCTATTGCCGAAGAGATTGGCGAAACGGCGGCAGTCATAACCGGAGCTACATCAAACCGTGCTGAGATAATTACCGCCCTTGAAACCGGCAGCATTGACGTGCTTGTGAACTGTATGGTGTTGACGGAGGGTGTGGATATTCCCTCTATTCGCACGGTCATGGTTGCGCGTCCTACGCGTTCCGCGACGCTGTACGCGCAAATGGTAGGGCGGGGCTTGAGAAAAGCGCCCGGTAAGGACAGGATGTTGCTAATTGATTGTGTAGGAGGAAGGGGGGCTAGGGGACTGCAAACCGCGCCCTCTTTGCTTGGGGCGGTATTGCCGCCACTCTACAAGGACAGGCCTGTGAGATTGTTACCCGCGGTTGATGAAGAGCAAGAAGCGGCACTTGAGAAGGATGATTGGCGGGAATTCTCTTACGAGGGGTCTATAGCGGGGGTTCGCGAGATTGATCTTTGGGCGCAGGAATACGGGTACAATTTAGGCGACGTGTACTGGAATCAACTCCCAAACGGGGACTTATATGTGACATTACCAGAGGGGGAAAGGATATACTTGCCTGCGGCCGACCTGTTGGGGATGACTATATACGACGGAGAGCGTATGCGAATGCAAGACGCGCTAAACGCGATCGCAAAGACGCTGCGGCGCGACCACGCTGGCAGCTATGGCCTTTGGGGAAGGAAAGCGGGGTGGCGCTCACAGAATATTCCTCCGACGGAAAAGCAAATACAGACGATTGAAAGAATGGCGCGTTTTCACCCTGATGAACCTGTCGACTATGCCGCCTTAACCAAAGGTAGCGCGTCGGATTTGATTGGACGGTGGATTGTGGCATGGAAACGGTGATCTCTTTCACAATCCCCGGCATGCTCCCGAGCCTGAACCAGATGCTAAAACAAGCACAGCGCTCACCCTATGCTTATAACAAGCTCAAACAGGATGCTGAAGCCACCGTATTCCTCGCCATCCGGCGCGCCGGCATTCGGGAACTTGCGTGGCCAATTCGGCTGGAGGTGGATGTGTACGCGCCAAACCGGCGCATGGACTGCGATAACCTCCAGGCGGGAATTTCCAAGTTCTGTTTGGACGCGCTCGTTAGCGCGGGTTGCTTGCCGGACGATAGCTGGAAGCACTGGCAAATGCCAGAGCCGTTCCGGTACCGCTTTTATGTGGACGGGAAGAACCCGCGAATCGAGGTGAAAATTTTTGAAAAAAAATAGCGAAAAGGGGTTGACATTCTGGCCGGGCTAGATTATAATATAATCACAGGGAGGAACCAAACCGACCAACAAGAAAGGAGGGCCAAAGATGACAAACATTGACCGCTGGGCACTCGAGAGCTATGAGCGGTGGTACCTGGAGCCGCTGGAGCCGGTCGATTGGGAGACGGGTGGAAGATGCCTATTGGGACGGAATCGACAGGCGGTATGAGGAGGAGCGCGAGGGGCGGCTGCTGGGGTTTTAAGCCCCACCGCCATAAGGCGGTATGGGAAGTGTTCTGAGCGCGGCTCTATGGGGCCTAGAATCCGTTTTTAGCGGCAACTCCATATAATCATACCAATCACATGTAAAACGCCGTATACGGCAAATTTGAAGGAGGTACAGAGATGGCAACATCAACCATTAACATCATCATCATCTGTGTAGCGCTGATTATTATATCCAGTGTAAACGCAAAGAAAAGGGGGAGGTAATAAGAAAATGGGAATGTGCGTATTGGTTCTAGGGCAGTCCGGGAGTGGCAAGTCAACCAGCCTGAGAAATTTTACCTCGGATGAGGTAGGAGTGCTGAATGTAGCGGGCAAGCCGCTGCCGTTTCGGAACAGCTTGCAGGTCGCAAACAACGTTAAGTATTCGGACGTTGAAAAGGCACTGAGCAGGGCGCAAAAGCCGTCGTACGCAATTGACGATGCCAGTTACTTGCTGACGTTCGACAGCTTCAACAGCGCTACGGAAACAGGGTACGCCAAGTATACCCGCTACGCGGTAAATTTTTACAATCTTTTGCGGGCGGCCGCCACAAAGACGCCGGACGACTGCATTGTGTACTTCCTGATGCATGAGGATGTCGACAGCAACACGGGGCAAGTAAAAGCAAAGACCGTCGGGAAGATGATTGAAAGTCAGCTGACGCTGGAAGGGCTTTTTACGATTGTTTTGAGGACACATGTGGCCGAAGTTGATGGGGTATACGCTTACCAGTTCGAGACGCAAAGCAACGGACTAACCCCATGCAAGTGCCCCATTGGCATGCTGCCGCCGGTTATGGAAAACGACTTAAAGGCCGTAGATGTGGCAATCAGGGAATACTATGGATGGGCAAAAGAAAGGAAGGATGGAAATGGCAAAGATGGAATGGCAGGAAAAGATTAATCTCGATAAGCTAGACGAGGGCGCGCGGGACTATCTGCTGGCACTGCTGCTAGAAAACCGGGAGCTAAGAAAGACCGCCGAAAAGGAGCGCGAAAGCCGGTTGTCTTGGTATAAACGCTGCGAAGAACTGGAAGACAGAATTAGCTGTATTGGGGAAAAGGGGGCCGAACACATGAGCGCCTTTCCACACGAATATAAAAAGGAGAGAGAAGAATGAAGAAAACAGGATGGAGAGACGCAAAGGCTTCCACGTTCGGCAATATCCCGGCGGGCGCGTATGTGTGCGAGATTAAAAGCGTGACCGATGTGCCAGACCGGGAATATCTGCTGATTGAGTATGATATTGCCGAGGGTGACTACATTGGCTGCTTCAGTGAACGCGCGGAGCGATGGGATTCATGGCCGAGCAGTGGTAAGATGTATTGGAGCTATAAACAGACCGCCCTCGGGATGTTCAAGGCGCGGATTCAGGCTGTGGAAAGATCGAACGCGGGCTACACTTTTAACGATGATGAGAATACGCTGGTCGGTAAACGCGTAGGGCTGGTGCTCTGCGAAGAAGAGTACCGCAATAATAACGGTGGTATTTCCACCCGGATTAAGGCGGATAGGGCGATACCGGTGGAAGATGTGCCGAAGACCGCCGCGCCCGCTGTTAAAAGGCTGAAGGGAGAAGACGGGCTGCAGGCTGGTGTCTTTACGGAAATCAGTGACACGGAGGATCCTCCATTTTGAGAGGGGGGGGGGAGAAAATAAATGCCTAGAGACCTGAGCACGCCGGAGAAACGCGCCGCCTATAACAAGCGCATCCGCGAATGGCGGCACAAGAATCCGGAGAAGCAGAAGGCAATTGAGCGGCGATGGCACATAAAGCAAGCCGCCATCGCTAAGCAGGAGATGGAGCAAGAGGAAAGGGGCGGCCAGGATGACGTGTCCGAAGTGCCAGAGCGAGAATGTGAGCATCCAGATTGTGACGGAAACCAAGAATAGGCATCACAGCGTTCTTTGGTGGATATTTGTTGGCTGGTGGTGGGTGCCGTTTAAGTGGATTGGGTTCTTTTGGATTGCATTTTGGGTCAAGCTGCTGGGGCACGGGCGGCAAAAGACCGTAACAAAGCGGATGGCCGTGTGCCAGGGGTGCGGCTATAGCTGGGAGGCGAAAGCATGAGCAAAACGAAACACGATGATAAAATACCGCCTGAGGGCGTACGTTGCCAACTAGAGGAGTGTTTTGTGCTCAGAAAAGAAGCTTGCGAACCCGGTGAGTGCCAAACGTGCGGCTGGAATCTGGATAACCAGAAAAAGAAGGAAGAGGGCAGAAACTCGTGAGTGCAAGGGTAAGCTATACACAAGTGTCAACGTGGCGACAGTGTCCCTACCGCTGGCGGCTAAAATACCATCTCGGGCTGAAGGAACCAGAAATTCCCGCTAAGCCGGGCACATTTGATGCGCTTGCCATGGGGCGCGCGGTTCATGCCGGAATCGAGGGTGCAGACGTGGCTGAAGCGGTGGCGATGTATGAGCGCGAAGCCGGAAAGGACGAAAAAGCCGCTATCCAGATACGGCACGCTGTGCTGGCGGCGCTGGAGCTTCCGGTGTTTGCCGGTGCCCATCACCTCGAGTTTGAGCGCAAAATTGAGAGCAATGCATACATTGGCTATGCCGATGTCATTGCAGACGGCGTGCACGTTTATGACATTAAGACCACCAACAATGCCGGGTACCTCGATGGGACACAGCTGCTGCTTTACGCGTCCGAACTGGGGCGGGAGGGGGCTGAAATTCAGTATTGTAGCTACATCGTGCTGAATAAACTCAACCCCCGGAAGCGCGAAACCGCCGCCCAGTACGAGGAACGCTTTGCAGATTACGGCGCGCGCGTAATCCCGGTAAAGATGGACGATAGCCAGGTCGCGGCCTTTTGGCGGGACGCTTACGCGCTTTCCACGGCTGAGGAATGGCCAAAGTGCCCTGGCCGGCTATGCGACTGGTGCGGATACAGAGGGAACACTGCAACGGCGGGGAGTAAAATCCCCGCCAAAACAAGAAAGGAGACAAAAAGCAATGTATAACAACTTAGAGCATTCTGACATCATCGCCGCATTAAAGACGGGGTATCCGGCAAACCATAAAGAGCCAAAACCACCATTCTGCCCGATATGCGGCAGAGAGTGCGAAACAGTGTATCGCATGGGACGATACGGAGAAATAGTGGGTTGCGATAATTGCATTGTTGAATGCGATGCATGGGATGCGCCGGAGTGCGCGGCGGAGGACGAGTAAGCCGCCACCGGCAGACAAATTTGGCGTGGAATAAAATCCCCGCCAAATTTTTTTAAAAAAACCGGGGAAAAACGCTTGACAGATGAGGCGGGGCGTGTTATAATGTAACCACAATCAAGAAAGGAGCAAGCAAAAATGACACGGACAACTAATGGAATGACAAAGCAGCAAATGGCAATTGAACTTGTAAGCAGGTGGGGCTGGAGCGGTACGCCGAAGGGCGACAGGGCTGTGAAGAATCTAATGAAGAATTATGGATGGCTTGACTTGAGCGATATGCTGGAAGAGGAAAGGGAGCGGGCTTAACCGCCCGCCCCCGAAAGAAAAGGAGGAGCGAAAAATGACAAAACTTATTAACGAAAGAATTGGGCGCCTGAACTGGGAGCTGGAAAACCTTGCAATTAGTGCTAATGGCCGGGACTGGGAGGTGCATACCTCCCTCCCAGATGGCTGGGCAGAAGACAGGGGCGCCAATACCGCGCCACGGGGCTATACGCTGATTTACAACCGCCAGCCGCGATGGCGGAAGGATGGCAAACTGAATCCGAACAGAAAAACAGCTTTGCTTAGGATGTATTCGGCCGCTGAATACGATGAGGAGGGAAAACTATTATGATGCGCTGCTTTGACTGCGCCAATCGCTCGGAGGGCTGGAATAAAGAGAGGACGCGCTATTGTGACTGGTGCAACGTGACCGGCCAGAGGATTGACCTCGATGAGTTGCCCGAAGACTGCTCGACCTTTGAAGAATGGGTGGACGATTGCGAGGGGACACCGTGAACGAGTGCCTTGTGCGGCGTACGCACACAAAATTATTTAGACCTATGAAGGAGGACTGAGAGAAATGGTGAAGGGCTATAAGGTATTCAACAAGGATTGGACTTGCGAGAATAAGCAATATTCTTGCCCTGGTGTATTTGAAGAATACGGCAAACTTGAAATGTGTAAACATGGGATGCACTTCTGCAAGATTGCCGCTGACTGTTTCAGCTATTACAGGTTCGACACTGAAAACCATGTTGCGGAAGTGATTGCAAGTGGAACGGTGCTTGAAGAGGGGAACAAGTGCTGCACTGATAAACTTGAAATTGTCCGTGAAATTCCTTGGGACGAAGTCTTGCAGATAGTCAATGCAGGCAAAAAATGTACCGGGTTTAGCAACAGCGGCGATTACAACAGCGGCAATCACAACAGCGGCAATTACAACAGCGGCAATCACAACAGCGGCAATTACAACAGCGGTGTTTACAACAGCGGTGTTTACAACAGCGGCAATCGTAACAGCGGCGATTATAACAGCGGCCATTATAACAGCGGCGATTGGAACGACACTTGGTTTTCTAACGGATGCTTCAACACCGTTGAACCAAAAATCTACCTGTTCGATAAAACGTCAGACTGGACTTTTGTGGATTGGCGAAACAGTGACGCTCGCCTCTTAATGACTCAGATTCCCATGGGCGCTTCTGGATGGATCTGGGAAAAGTATATGACCGATGAAGAAAAGGCGGCGCATCCCGAACATCAGACAACAGGCGGCTATCTGGAAAAACTGGGCACCTCCGAACGCGCTCAAGCCTGGTGGGACGGACTTTCAGACCGTCAGCGCAATATCATCAAGGCAATTCCAAACTTTGACCCTGAAATCTTTCGCAAGATTACGGGAATCAGGATTGAGGATTAACCTTAATACGGCCCCCGCCCGGGCTGGCCCGGGCCGCGGGCCGAAAAGGCGGCCGGGGGGGAGATAAGCAATAATGGGGAGACCGAAGAAGGGCACGTCGTCCTATAAGCCGGGAAGCCACCGTTATTTTGTCCGCGAAACGGAGGAGATGCGGGGGCTGATGGCGCTGGGGCATGAGCAGTGGCCTGAGATAAAGAGCGATGGCGAGATTATTCGCCGCTATATGAGCTATGGCGGCCAGTATTTGGCGCTGATGGAGAGAGTGGGCAAGGAGAAAAGCAGTTGACAAGTCCGCCCGAGTCTGCTAAACTATAGGTGGCTGCAAGTTTTGTCATTCTTGTGCCTCCTTTCTTGAGTGCCATCGCTGCGCGACACGCGGCGGTGGCACTTTTTTCTTGACAAATGGCCGGGAATGTGGTATAGTATGAACATAGCATAGATACAGGCTGTGCGTTGGATAGTGGTAAGAACTCGCGATAGCGGGTGATTATACGAATGTGCCCAGGGTGCCTGTATCACCTTGGGCGCATTTTGTTTTGGAGGGAAAAGCATGAGCAGCGAATTGCAGGTATATGAGGATGAGCGGTTTGGTAGAGTTCGGACGGTGATGGGCAACGATGGCGAGCCGTGGTTCGTGTTGCGCGATATATGCGCGGCCTTGGGTATTGAGAAGCCCGAGAATGTAGCGGGGCGCATTCCGGACGATGAGAAGGGTACCCGGCAAGTGGGTACCCTTGGGGGAGCACAGAACATGGTAACCGTGAGTGAAGCGGGCTTATACCGGGTTATCCTTAGGAGCGATAAGCCGAATGCTGAGCCGTTCCGCCGCTGGGTGACACATGAAGTGCTCCCCGCCATCCGCAAGACTGGTTCCTACTCCTTAGCCCCGCGTACCCTACAAGAAGCCCTCCGCGCCTATGCGGATGAGCTGGACGCGCATGAAAACACACGCAAGGAGCTGGCAGCCACTAATGAGCAAGTGGAGGGGCTGAAAGTTCGGCTCGACGAGAGCGAGAGCTTTTGGAGCATTCTCACGTTGTGCGAGCGGTACGGCTTTCGCTGGGACACCAAGAAGCGCGGGTTAGCTGGCAAACGCGCGTCCGCGTACTGCCGGCGGCATGGGTATGAGATTCGCCGCGCCCATGATGATCGCTTTGGGGATGTGAACGCCTACCCCTGCGAGGTGCTCGATAGGCTTTTTGTTGCGAATAAGTTTTGATTGTGGTATAATGGGGGTGAAAGAGTATGAAGTATCAGAAAAGGCCAGTAGTGATAGAAGCGTTCCGGTATGATGGAGATTTAAGGGGAACTGATGGAAGATATTGTGTGCCTAAATGGGCGGCGGAAGCATATGAAAAGGGCGTTATGCATTATGGAGCATCGAAGCTGGGCGAGCCGCTGCGCGAGTTGTTCATCGATACGCTGGAGGGAACGCACCATGTGAGCGTTGGCGATTATGTAATTCAGGGAGTTCATGGAGAGCTATATCCTTGCAAGCCGGATATCTTTGAGGAGACATACGAACCGGCAGACGGTCTCGACCAGTACGAGCATGGAACCAAATTGTCCGCTGGACTTCAAGAGATTGTTTCCGCCTATACTCGCATCCAGGACACGAACTCTCTCCGAGACGAGGACATTTGTCTATTTGAAGTTGTACTGCGTGAAGGGAAAAAATTCTCGAATAAGGCACTGCGCGATTTTTTAGAACAAGAAGGGATGACCATTGTTTCTGTTCGTGATTCGCGTCATGCTATCGTGTCATCTTCAAAGGCTGAATTTGGTTCTCTTCAGCGTCGTGTAGGGAATTACCGTGACAACAAGAAAAGCAATAAGAAATTTCAGTACATTGACGATTTTAAATTCCCGAACCCTTTGGATAAGCTAGCTCCCTCGATACGGGATATGCTTGGCAAGTAGGGGGGTGCAGAATGAACAGGCAACAGAGTGGCCGGCTGGGCGGTAAGAAGAAAGCCGCCAATCACCGGGCGCATGTCGAAAACGGGAAGAAAGGCGCGGCGGCAAAGAAAGCGCGGAAGCCTTGACGGCGGGCGCGGACTGTGCTATAA
>Ga0192244_10634_pt1 | contig 12646 bp, 9 predicted proteins | sample Koala_Koa27_L3_FD_131234 | JGI IMG/M metagenome (GOLD analysis project Ga0192244, IMG submission 131234) | Enriched cells from koala feces incubated with labeled cellulose particles, San Francisco Zoo, California, United States - Koala_Koa2-7_L3 ... | reverse complement strand
GCATAGGCCTGCAAGGCACTTAAACGCCTCATGCTGTTGGACGGAGCTTGTGAAAGACGGACGCAGCCACACAACGGGAAGCGTTCCGCCCTGTAACAAGGTGTCTTACCGCTCCAAGGGCTGCCGTATATCCATACCTTGCCTTCTTCGCACACCACGATGGGACTGTCGTCGTTGAGCAACGTGGCACCGGGGATGTATTCACACCACAAGCGGGTATGCGTACTTTTCCCCGTCCCGCTTTCGCCCAGAAAAAGGAAAGCCTTGCCGTCCTTCACAATGCAACTGCCATGAATGGCTATCCGGTGACGGCACACCGTCATCAGCCCGTAGCCCACCCACAAGCCGAAGCGCAGCATTTGGGGCGTAAGCGCTCCGCGGAGGAACACCGTGGCATCGCCCGGGAGCGTCCATAGACAAAGCCTCTCTCCGCTTTCATGCTCCATCTCCAGCCGGTAACCGCCGGCCGTTGCATGGAACACAGACTGCATCCTGTCGCCCACGCACGAATACAGCACCTGTCCGCCCGAAGGGACATCGCCCTGTTCTTGATACCGCACATGAAAGAACGGCGACGCCTCGCCCTTTGCCAGGAAAGGGGTAAAGCCGTCCATACGCGCCAACATACCCAACAGCGGCAGACCATCCGCACGAAAACGACAGCCTCCTACTTCATAATCGCGATACATACTTGCGTCCTCTTTCAACAGGATTAAAGATTTATCCAAGGGCGTCTTCATTCCGCGTCTATTACCCCGCACTGCGCCAGTTTGTCAGCCCACACAGTCGCATCGCGAAGTGCCTGCACAGCGTCTATGCGATAGGCATCGACCAACACGCCGGCGGCATCCTGAAGGGTAAACTTCTTGTCCGAAAGCCGTTCGTACAGCAGACGGGCGGAAGCATTCAACTAGATAATACGTGTCAGGTTCACATCGGCCTGTCCTTGGTTGACAATAATCACTTCCCCGGCAATCTCCCGGAGCTTGTAGTTTGGATTGATTCGCATAGCGTATATTTGTTTACGTGATTTCGGAATAAACCCACTGTCCATGAAAAATTACAGATATTTCCTGTACAGGGAATGGATTCAGTAAGAATTTTGAGTATTCCGAACTCATATCAGTTTAATAAAAAGAAGACCGTTCCAAACCTTTGGGAAAGGAAACGGTCTTCAATAGAATTACATGACTTTTAAATCATACAAAGTGCTTTTTCCTGTTTACTCAGTAACTTTATAGGTATCCCACCCTGTGCCGTTAAAAGTACCGCCATAGATAAGAATATTGGGATCCGCAGAATTATAATATGCCTTTGTGACCTCCAAATCACCATTAAAGGTACCGCCATTGACAATAAGTTTGCCATTCTGTTTACCATTGTTTCCACCGAACTCAACCCGGCCTGTAATAACACTTCCTTCATTAATAGTTACGGTCACACTTTCATAAGAACTGAAAGAATAAACATCAAATGCACACATACCATCCCCAGCAGTAATAGTAGAATTAGTAACAGTACAAGAACCATTATTATTAGAAAGGACATAACTGCAACTACTACCGCCTATCACTTCCACGCCGTCCAGTGTCAAATTGCAATAATTCTGAATAAGCATCTTACCGGAAGCATTATCCAATGGAATCAACTTTCCATTTTTAAACGTAACAGTAGCATCTTTTTCCAAATGGAAATATTGACTAACTGTACCAGGAGATCCAAACAATGGATTGTCGTTCAAAGTCCAGGTATGTCCTCCCAAATCTATTTCAACATTGGCAGAATCTCCGTTTCCATTCTTGAAGATGCCAAGTCCCGGACCTTGATAATCACCTGTTAATGCGACTTTTACCTTAGCACCCGTTGTCAGATATGCCAGTGCGCTCGGGTCGGAGAATGTACCGCCGGAAACATTAATCTCTACTTTATATGACGTGCTTCCAGTTCCAAGCAAGATGGCATCTCCTTCCGCGCTAAAGTTACCACCGGAAATATTAACTGTACAATCACCATACTTAGCAGCCACCATCACTGCACAATTCGGCTGATTTCCTGTTCCATCTCCCCATTCTCCAGTATCTCCATTGCCCAAACTCATGATATTTGCGTCATTGGAGATGTTTAACGTACCGCGCTGAATGGATACCGCACCTGCCGCACCATTTACAGTGCCTCCCGAAATAGTAGCTTCACCCGAATGAGGCAGATAAATAGCATAATCTGAAGTAGAAATCAATTCACCTCCTTTTATCTCAATGATACTGTTTTGAGTCTTATTATTTCCATTACCCGACACAGCATACCAACCGGCCTCAATCTTACCACCGGTCATTGTGAAATCTCCACCTGCGTCTACTCCAATAGCAAACTGCCCCTTATTCACGGCATCGTCCCGTACGGCATAAACATAACCGCTTTCCATTATTACTTTGGCATTTTCACCCGTAGCCTTTACAAGGGCATAGCCGCTGGCAGAACCTGCATAATCACAATTGGCCACAATTTTACCTGCACCTACACCTGTAACAGCAGTGGCTGTTCCATCTTTCAGTGTCAAAGTGCCATACACCTCGATATTACCCGTCTGTGTGTTTTCTGCGGTAATGGTGTAACCATTCAAATCCAATATCGCTGTTACACCTGCTGCCACAGTCATATCGGCACCTATAATATTCAAGTTTTTTTGCAAGGTATAAGTTCCGCCGTTGGCAAACACGTTTTTCATATCCGCAATGGCAGCATCTACCACTTCAAAACCCTCTGGAATGGAAGGTAACTGGGCTTCAGTCGACTCTCTATAAATGTAAACAGTTCCAAGACCAGATGCCTTCTCCAATGTTTTAATGTTGGCATTCCCCTTCACACGGACATTTCCACCATTCACCGTCAGTTTATTGATGGTTACGTCGTTACCCACAATCAGTGTGTTGTTGGCGGTTGTGGCAGTTACGTCGCCATAAGTAGCTGTTCCGCCCTCGGTAGCATACAAGCCTGCGGTGAGGGTCGGGGTCTGAATCGTGACAGCGGGAGCGCTTCCAGAAGTAGCGGCAGGAATAGTGATGTTCACTTCACCCTTGCTATCGTTGCTGGAAGTAGTACCTCCGCTATAATTGTTTTCGGTAACCGCAATGGCGCTCGGCACAGCCGAATAGTTGATGTTCAACTCAGAACTGGTGGTTCCATCGGAAGTAAATGCTTCGGGTAAATTAAAAGTTGTCACCGCACTCGAAGCATTCAGGTCCAGCACCGGGTCAGCAGAAGTGCTAATATTATTCAAAGCACTCTCCACATCGGCATTGCTAGCCACATTGGCCTCCGCATTTTCCAAATTACCACCGACAGAAGTGAACCGCAATTTAGGAATACGGGCAAGTGTCCTTCTGCTCAATGTATTTGTCTTAGTCGTAGTGAAGGATGCCAGTCCCGTGCCATCCTGTTTCTTTACGGCAATGCTAAAGCCGTTATATTCCCCTACCGGCAGCGGCACATAGAATGTCATGCCATCGGTAGCTTCCGTCAACGGTTTGAACTTGATAGTTACGGTATTGTTTGTGGTAGCGGAAGAACCGGCATTGATAACCGGCTCGGTATCTCCCAAATTGACGTTGAAAGTACCTGTCACACCTTTGTCGGTAGCCGTAAATACAAACTGGGCTGCATCTACCGGCATGTTGTCAATGACAAAACGCAACACGCCGCCCAGATGCTTGAAGTCAAGGTTGCTCAAAGAAGCCTGCGACTGTGCATCATTAATCATTGCCACCATGATGGCATGGGTATTGGGGGCGTAATCCGTATTAGTGTCGCCATACTCGGCCGGCAGGGTTACCGTAAGCGCGTTTCCACTTACCGTATGTTGTGCATTATAGGGATAAACCGCGCAAGTGGACATTGTTTCACTAGCCACCAACGTACCGTCGAATGTACCTTCTGCTGTCCCCTCTCCAGAAGATAACGTAAACTCCCGATTCGCGCTTGTCGAAGTAAAGACAGAGATTTTATCACCCGTAGCCCAAGTAAACTTGCCGCTGTCGTCCACTAACGAACGGGTGGTTTCTTTCTGTTCCATCGTAGCCTTGATGCGGACATTTCCGTTCAAAAGACCGGCTTCTCCAAATTCTTTGTTTTCGCAACCAGCTATCAGCAAAGACAGGGTTGCAATTCCTAAGAAAAACCTACTTTTCATGTTTGTTCCGTTTTTGGGTTACACACTTAGATTTCCCAATCTTCGGGATTCATACTGGAGGCAAAACCTTTTTCTACCTCTACTTCTACGACCTCCACCTGTGGAGCTTCGTAAACCATTGTTTCGTTTGTTTCCATAAAATTAATGTTTTGTTTATTGTAAAATAAGATACTGCGCAAAGATAAACAAAAATAAACAACTTATAAGCAAGTGAGAAAATGTTTTTAAACACATTCCAAGAAAGAAACGCAGAAAACAGAAGATTCCACTCCAAAAGAGCACTCACATCTTGCAATTCCCAATGCATACAGCATACACAATCAACGCATTGGCACCTCTGTTGCCCCCTTGCATATTGCCCATACAACAAAAAAAAAGAGGAAGGTATGTCAAAACTAAAGTGTCACTATCTAACTCCCATCCTTCCGAAAGGAAGAGAACTTCAGATTCCTTTGTGTTGACACACCCTCCCCTAAAAAAGAATACGAAGAATTTACTCCACCGTCACCTCCATACCGGGAGCTGCCACCATCAGCATGGAGCTGCTGCCACCCACAATGTCGCGGACGCTGGCAAAGAGGTCGCGGAACAGATTGGCGCCGATAATAGTCTCACCCGATGCGATGCCGTAATAGCGGGTATTTTCCCTTCCGCCAATCATCGAAGTCGTTGTCAGTAACGTATCTTCCAATTCAAAGTTATTTGCATAGATTGGATGTAAGGCAAGGGTAAAAAGTTGCAAGCCGATGCATCTTTTTTTAATTCCTTTGACGTCCAGCACTCCACACAAGTCGGAAAAAACCTCTAGACAGATGCGAAAAACAGCAAAGACGGTGTGTAAACCTGCTCTCTATAAACAGAATTCTATAACCTAAGCCTAAGTTTCTATAAACTTAATCTAAAGTTGCACAACTGCAACCTAAGATTGTACAACCACAGGCTAAGAATGAAGTTTTCGAGAGAAAGAAAAGAACAATAAATGCTTCGTAAACAAATATTGCACACTTCCAGAAATAAAAAAAGGCTTCGAGACGGTGTTGCCCATCCCAAAGCCTTCTTTTTTATCTATCACTGCACCGATACAATTCTCAGAACATCCTGCTCACCCGCTCCACGCCGGCCACCAGCGCATCGACCTCCTCTTTCGTGTTGTACAGACCGAAGGAAGCACGGACGGTGCCTTCGATGCCGAGCCGTTGCATCAGCGGCTGGGCACAATGATGGCCCGTGCGCACGGCAATGCCGAGGCGGTCGAGCAACGTACCCATGTCGAAGTGATGGATGTTTCCCACAAGGAAGGAGATGACGCTACCTTTCTCCGGAGCCTCACCGAAGATACGCATGCCGGGGATTTCCTTCAGGCGCCGGGTGGCATACTCGGTAAGTTCGTGTTCGTAGGCGGCAATATGGTCCATGCCCAATGCCGAAACATAATCGAGCGCTTTGGCCAATCCCGTGGTACCAATATAGTCGGGCGTGCCGGCCTCGAACTTGAAGGGCAGTTCGTTGAACGTGGTACGTTCAAAAGAAACATGCTGAATCATTTCGCCTCCACCCTGGTAAGGCGGCAACTTGTCGAGCCAGTCTTCCTTGCCGTAGAGCACACCCACACCCGTGGGGCCGTAGACCTTGTGTCCGGAGAAGACATAGAAATCGGCATCGAGCGCCTGCACGTCCACCGGCATGTGCGGGATGCTCTGCGCACCGTCCACCAGCACGGGAACGCCGTGGGCGTGGGCCGTGGCTATCATATCGCGCACGGGATTGACCGTGCCCAGCACGTTGCTCACATGGGCCACGCTGACTATCCGGGTACGTGGCGAAAAGAGTTTCTCATACTCATCCAGCAACAACTCGCCACGGTCGTTCATGGGGATAACCTTAAGGACAATGCCCTTGCGTGCCTGCAACAATTGCCAGGGCACGATGTTGCTATGATGTTCCATGGTAGAAACAATCACCTCGTCTCCTTCCTGCATGAAGGCTTCGCCAAAGCTGGATACCAGCAGGTTGATGCTTTCGGTTGTGCCACGGGTAAAGACAATCTCGTTGGTGCTGCGCGCATGGATAAACTTGCGCACCGTCTCGCGGCTGGCCTCATGCAGTTCGGTGGCTTGCTGGGACAAGAAATGAACCCCGCGGTGCACATTGGCATTGACACTGTAATACTCGTCGGTGATGGCATCGACCACGCAACGGGGTTTCTGAGTCGTGGCGCCATTGTCGAAATACACTAACGGTTTGCCGTACACTTCGCGGCCAAGGATGGGAAAATCGGTCCTTATTTCTTCTACATTATACATCGTGCTAACAGTTAAGAGTTTTTATTCTTCAGCCACCGATGATGCGGCTCCAGAAATCTGTAAACAGATACTTTACTTGCAAATGGCGCACCCCTGGCACTTGTTCAGCTCACCACGGAAGCGTTTCTCTACCAACAGGTGCAAACGGTCGCGCAGGGCGTCGAGGCGGATGGTATCTATCACCTCGTTGACAAAGGCGAACATCAGCAACAGGCGAGCTTCGTGCATCGGAATGCCGCGCTGACGCATGTAGAATAGGGCTGCGTCGTCCAACTGGCCGACCGTAGCACCATGACTGCACTTCACATCGTCCGCATAGATTTCAAGCTGCGGCTGGGTGTACATACGGGCTTCACGGGTGGCGCAGAGGTTGCGGTTGGTCTGCTGCGAGTTGGTGTGCTGCGCGCCGGGACGTACCAGGACAAGCCCGGCAAAAGCGCCGGTAGCCCGGTCGTCGAGCACGTATTTAAAGAGTTCGTTCGAGGTGCAACGGGGCACGGCATGGTCTATGCTCGTGTGGTTGTCCACATGCTGGTTCTGGTCGGCAATGGCCATGCCACAAAGGTTGATTTCGGCATGCTCGCCGGCCAGGGTTACGTTGACAGTATTGCGTGTAGTACCGCCCGTCAGCGTCATGCCGTTCAACAAAACATTGCTTCCGCTCTCCTGGCGGACGTACATACTGCTGATGCGTACCGTACTGTTATGCGTTTCTTCCAGCTCATACAAGTCGAGCACGGCGTTCTGCCCCACAAAGACTTCCACAACTTGTGTTGCCAGGAAATTGACCGCATCCATCGCATGGTCGCACACCAGCAGGCGCGCCTGGGCACCGTCTTCGAGTACAATCAGCACACGACGGTTCACCATCAGGTTGACGTCACTGCGCAGGATGTTGACCAACTGGATGGGACGTTCCACCACCACGCCACGCGGCACGTAGAGCAGCACGCCATCTTGTGCCAAGGCGGTGTTGAAGGCGGTCACTCCATCCTTGGAGGTATCGGCCAGCTTGCCGTAGAACTTCTTCACCAGCTCGGGACGTTCTGCCGCCAGTTCGCGCAGACTGCCGAAGAGTACGCCTTCGGGCAAGTGCGATTTGGGCAGCGCCTTGTTGTAGAACGTGTCGTTGACGACAAAATAAAGCGAAGTGCTCATGTTGGGCACATCGCACTTAAAGACGTCATAAGGGTTGACAGGAATATCCAGCCGGTTGAGGTTCAGGCCGTAGTCAGGCTCAAAATATTTGCTGACATCCGTATATTTGTATTTCTCGTCTTTGCGGGTAGGAAAGCCTAGACGCTCGAAGTCGGCAAACGCCGCAACACGCGGGGCATTCATTACCTCGCAACTGTGACGGCATATCATGGCCTCGCATTGCGAGAACAAGTCAATGTATTGTTGTTCGGGTCTCATAAATCCAATGAAGAATTATGAATGAAGAATGAAGGATGAAGAGTTACCGCCTTTCACACATGGACTGGAGGAAAATTCTTCATTCTTCATTTTTCATTCTTCATTTAACTGCTCTTTCTTTATCCAGTCGAAGCCGCGGCTCTCGATTTCCGTTGCCAGTTCTGGCCCTCCTGTCTTGACAATGCGGCCGCCAAGGAGCACATGTACCACGTCGGGCTTCAAGTAGTCCAACAAACGCTGGTAGTGCGTAATAACCATGGCACTGGTCTGCGGCGTGCGCAGTTTGTTGAAGCCCTCGGCCACGATACGCAGGGCGTCCACGTCGAGGCCGGAGTCCGTCTCGTCAAGGATGGCGAAGGTCGGCTCCAGCATGGCCATCTGGAAAATCTCGTTACGCTTCTTCTCGCCACCGCTGAAGCCTTCGTTCACCGAGCGGTTGGCCAGCTTGCTGTCCAGCTCCACGATGGCGCGCTTCTCGCGCATCAGCTTCAGGAATTCGCTTGCCGAAAGGGCGGGTAGGTGACGGTACTTGCGCTGCTCGTTCACAGCCGTACGCATGAAGTTCACCATCGAAACGCCGGGAATCTCCACCGGTGTCTGGAAGGAGAGGAAGATGCCTTCATGGGCACGGTCTTCGGGCGAAAGGGCCAGCAAATCTTTGCCGTTGAAAGTAATGGAGCCGCGTGTCACCTCATAGGCCGGATGCCCTACAAGGACATTGCTCAGCGTACTTTTCCCGGCACCGTTCTGTCCCATCAGAGCGTGCACTTCGCCGTCGCGGATGGTCAGGTCGATGCCTTTCAATATCTCTTTGCCATTGATGCTGGCGTGAAGGTCTTTAATCTCTAACATATTTTTATCTCTTTATAATTCTAAACTACATACATTTATTACCTCGGTTCAAAATCCCAGTATCCAGTCTATCAGATTGTTCGTATCCGAATCGGAGAAACTGAAAGGGAAGTTCAGTTTCAACCCGATGCTCAGTACATGGCGGTTACCTTTGGCCCGGGTCACATAATCTTTGTTTGCCAGACAATTCCGGGCATAAACATCGAAGTGCGAATCAACCCCCATGGCATAGCCATAACCTAACTGTAAGGCCACGCACGAAAACAAATACATATCCACCCCTATGACCGGAGCAACGCTGAAGCGGGGAACACGGATGGAATAGCTGGTCTCATAATTCTTCACCCACTCATTTCCCCTGTACACCCACGACTCAAAGCTGCCCTGTTCGTTCAGGCTACTCAGGTGGAAGAAAGCGTCCACACCCGCAAAGGGCTGCACCGCATAGTGCGAAGGAAGCATATACCAGCGGCCACCCAGGTTCAGCTGATTGAGGCAGGTGCTGATTTCTCCGTTCCAAAGGGCCAGTTCTTCGCGGCTGTATCCCACCTTTACCGAGAAAGGTACATCCGGCAGATAATACTCAGCATGAATGTTCCACCCTACTCCGGGCTGCCTTACACTGCCCGGGTAGTCGTTGTGACTGATAGTCTGTAAGCTTGAACCGGCTCCGCCATAGAGTGCCCAACGGCGGTTTCCATCCTCCGACCGGGCCTGCGCAAGCAGCAGACCTGTCAGTACAAACACACATACCAATACCAGCCTTCTCATACCGTACGACCCGCTTTTATTTATCCCACGCTTCCTTCCAGCGAAATGCTCAGCAACTTCTGAGCCTCGACGGCAAACTCCATAGGCAACTTGTTGAGCACTTCCTTGGCATAGCCGTTTACGATAAGGCCCACGGCGTCTTCACTCGAAATGCCGCGCTGGTTGCAATAGAATATCTGGTCTTCGCTGATTTTACTAGTCGTGGCTTCGTGTTCCACTACCGCCGTCTCGTTGTGGATGTCCATATAAGGAAACGTATGCGCACCGCATTTGTCGCCCAGCAGCAACGAGTCGCATTGACTGTAATTACGGGCATTATCGGCTTTTGCACTGACGCGTACCAGCCCGCGGTAAGAATTCTCGCTCTTGCCCGCCGAGATACCCTTGCTCACAATGGTAGAGCGGGTATTGCGGCCGATGTGTATCATCTTCGTACCCGTATCGGCCTGCTGGTAATTGTTGGTCACGGCCACGCTGTAAAACTCGGCCACGGAGTTGTCACCCGCCAGGATGCACGACGGATACTTCCATGTGATGGCACTGCCCGTCTCTACCTGCGTCCACGACAACTTGCTGTCCACTCCCTTGCAGATGCCGCGTTTGGTTACGAAGTTATACACACCACCCTTGCCTTCGGCATCACCGGGATACCAGTTCTGCACGGTGCTGTACTTCACCTCGGCGCGGTCGTGTACCACGATTTCCACAATGGCGGCATGAAGCTGGTTCTCGTCGCGCATGGGAGCGGTACAGCCTTCCAGGTAAGACACATAAGCATCGTCGTCGGCCACAATCAGCGTACGCTCGAACTGGCCGGTACCCTGCGCATTGATACGGAAGTAAGTAGACAGTTCCATGGGACAACGCACACCTTTAGGGATATACACAAACGAACCGTCAGAGAATACGGCCGAATTGAGGGCGGCAAAGAAATTATCGCGATAGGGCACCACCGAACCCAGGTATTTCTGCACCAGGTCGGGATGTTCGCGTATGGCCTCGCTCATGGAACAGAAGATGATGCCTTTCTCCATCAGTGTTTCCTTGAAGGTCGTTTTTACAGACACGGAGTCCATCACGGCGTCCACGGCCATGCCACTCAGCGCCATCTGCTCTTCCAGGGGGATACCCAGTTTGTTGAAAGTCTTTATCAACTCGGGGTCTACCTCGTCCATGCTCTTGGGGCCTTCCTTCTTCTTGGTGGGGTCGGCATAGTAAGAAATGGCCTGATAGTCTATCTCGGGAATACGGAGATGCGCCCACGTGGGCATCTCCAGTGTCAACCAGTGGCGGTAGGCCTTCAGGCGGAACTCCAGCATCCAGTCAGGCTCACCCTTTTTCTGGGAAATAAGGCGGATAATGTCCTCGTTCAGTCCCTTCTCGATTACGTCGGTATGCACGTCGGTGGTGAAGCCGTATTTGTACTTCTCCTGCGTGAGCTCCTTGATATATGTATTGGATTCTTGTTGCATATCTTGTTTTCGTAAAATCTTTTCCTTCTTCCTCCGGCGGTTAAATCCACTCTCCTACCGCGTCCCTTGCCGCGGGAAAGAACACGCCGGCAAACTTTGCCATCGGATAGTATAACACCGACTCCTGTTTGTTTGTTCTGGCAATAAATGCATTTTCCGTGTCGACAAACTCCACAACGCAGATGAGCAGGCTGACGACCAATGCGGCCATCAACGCACCCATCGCCGCACCCAGCAGGCGGTTGACCCACCCCAGAGCCACGGCTTCGATGAACTTGGTGAGCAACGAAGCCACCAACAGGAACACCAGGGGAACGACCAAAAAAATAGCGACAAAGGCGATGCACTGGGCCACCGTAAGCGAATCGGTAAGCGGCAAAAACACCCGCTCGGCCACCGTGGCATAAAGCGCCTTGGCCACCAGCAGACCGGCCACCAGTCCCAACAGGCCGGCCAGTTGCTTCAGGAACCCTTTCATGAAGCCCGTCACCGCGCCTATTCCCAACAAGGTCAGTATAATGATGTCAATGGTTGTCATACGATATCTTCTTGCCTACGAGGGACAAAGATAGAGAAACTCGCTCAAATACGGATGGATTTAGAAAGAATAATGCAAACTGTTGGACTTTCACGTAGACACGCAGTATTATTCCACATTCATTGATATGTACCTTGAAGCCCATTTTTGAATGGTTAAGCAGAAAAATTACTACCTATCCGTTACCCATTCCGGTTGCATGAATCCGTTTGAAAAATCCTTTCAGTTTCCAGAAGTCAACGATAAGAAATCCGGTCAACACTGAGTGCTCGGTTCCTCACGCAGGAATTTTGTCAGAGTAAGCACATTCATCCCGCCATCCCTCCGGTATTCCACTTTATCCATCATTTGCCGAATCAGAAAGAAACCTAATCCACCAATCGGCCGTTCCTTCACGGACAAGGAGATGTCGGCATCCGGCAATTGGGTCGGATCGAAAGCTATACCTCCATCCATCAGGACGAAAACCAGCTTCATGGCATCGCTTTCCGCCACGACCAGGACTTTCTCTTCACGCCCGTCAGGATAAGCGTACCGTATGATATTCGTGAGAGCTTCTTCCAACACCAGATTCAAATTCAAGGCCAAGGCTGGAGAGAGCGATAATTTCTGCTGTATCCTCTCCACGAACCGAGGTAACTTTTCTATTTCCTGCATTTTATTGTCAAGCAGCCATTCCTCCCGCATCATTATTTTGTCCGTATTTTCCATGTCTCTATTCCTCTCTATTTCCCATCTTTACCTTTATTTCATCCCGATCACTACTGTTCCCGGGTAAGATAACGCACGCACAAAAGCGTTATGTCATCGCTCTGTTCTGCCCCACGGGTATATTGCGCGATTTGCTCCATTATCCGGTTCACTATCCCGACAGGGGAAGAATCTTCCTGGCTGGAGAGCGCCTGCAACATCCGGCTTTCGGAAAACAAATCCTTGCTCGTGTTTTCCGCTTCCGTCACCCCATCCGTGTACATGAACAAGGTTGTCTGTTCCGTCAATTGCATCTCCTGGGACTGATAATCAAAACCAGACATGACCCCCAAAGGGATATTGGAATTGACTTTCATCAAAGAAGGGGCTTTTCCCGCTTCCAGCATCACCGGGGCAT
>Ga0192244_10628_pt1 | contig 12773 bp, 8 predicted proteins | sample Koala_Koa27_L3_FD_131234 | JGI IMG/M metagenome (GOLD analysis project Ga0192244, IMG submission 131234) | Enriched cells from koala feces incubated with labeled cellulose particles, San Francisco Zoo, California, United States - Koala_Koa2-7_L3 ... | reverse complement strand
TAACCCACCATGTCGGTAGGTTTCAGCTTCCCGTCCCTGAGCAACCGGCGCAGGGCGGCAAAGTAATACTCCTGCCCGTTGGCCAGCTCGGGCATGTAGATGGCCTCCACGCCGTACGACAGGGCCAGGTGCCGCATGGTCTTCTCCTTGTAGCAGATGGCCAGCACGGGGTATTTTCCGCGGAAGGCAGCCAGGTTGCGGGCGGTGCGTCCGCTGTAGCTGTCGGTGATGATGGCCCTGATTTTGAGCTTCGTGGTAGCTTTTACGGCCTGCTTGGCCAGGAATGCGGTGACGTCGTTGCTGTTTTCGTCGAGCGGGATGCGGATGTCGTTGTCGGCCAGCTTGTCTTTTTCGGCCTGGGCAGCCACCTTTGTCATGGTCTTCACGGCCTCCACGGGATACTTTCCGTAGGCTGTCTCGCCGCTCAACATCAGTGCGTCGGTGCGGTAATAGATGGCGTTGGCAATGTCGGTCACCTCGGCGCGTGTGGGGCGGGGGTTGTTTATCATCGTATGGAGCATCTGCGTGGCCACAATCACCGGCTTCTTGGCCAGTATGCACTTGCGGATGAGCAGCCGCTGGATGCCGGGTATGCGTTCCTGCGGCACCTCGATGCCCAGGTCTCCGCGTGCCACCATGACGCCGTCGGCCACTTCCAGGATTTCGTCGATGTTGTCCACGCCTTCCTGGTTCTCAATCTTGGCAATGATTTTGATGTCGCTTCCGTGTGCATCGAGAATCTCCTTAATGTCGAGCACATCCTGCTTGTTGCGCACAAACGAGTGGGCGATGAAGTCGATGTCTTTCTCGATGGCGAAGAGGATGTTGGCGCGGTCTTTCTCGGTAAGCGACGGCAGGTTGATGCGCACGCCCGGCACGTTGACGCTCTTGCGGCTTCCCAGGGTGGCTTCGTTCTGCACTTCGCACACCAGATGGTCGGGGTTCTTCTCCACGACCACCATTTCCAGGTCGCCATCGTCAATCAGGATATGCCCGCCCACGGTGAGGTCGTGCACAAAATTGGGATACGACACCGAGATGCACTCGTGCGTTGTCTCCTGTTCGGGGTTGCCCACCACCTTGACCCGCTCGCCGGCAGCGAAGGGGATGGGCTCCGCGGCGGTCGTGGTACGCACCTCCGGGCCTTTGGTATCCATGAGGATGCCGATGCGGTTGGACACCGCGCGGATGTTGTTAATCAACATTTCCGACCCCTCGCGGCCCAGGTGGGCGGTGTTCAGGCGCACCACGTTCATGCCGGCATCAAACAATTGCTTTATAAAGTCCACGTCGCAGCGCTTGTCCGAGACGGTGGCTACAATCTTAGTCTGCTTCAATAACATAATCTTTTTACCTATTCTAATTAATAAAAACGAAAACTCATTGTTCTTTCAACGCTTCGAGCGCCAGGCGGTACGAATCGAGTCCGAACCCGCAGATGACCCCGCGGCAGGCGCACGAAATCATGGACTTGTGGCGGAACTCCTCGCGGGTATGCACATTGGAGATGTGCACCTCGATGACCGGCGCCGGCACCGCGCGGATGGCGTCCTGCAGGGCAACGGACGTATGGGTGTAGGCACCTGCGTTCAGGATGATTCCGTCTGCCTCGAAGCCGGCTTCCTGTATCTTATCTATCAGGAACCCTTCCACATTCGACTGGTAATAGTCTATCTGCACGTCTGCATACCGTTTGCGCAATGTGGCCAGGTAATCTTCAAAAGAAACGCTGCCGTAGATGGAAGGTTCGCGCTTGCCCAGCAAATTAATGTTCGGTCCGTTAATAATCAGTATTCTCATAACACTATTTTTTATACTTTTGCTTCCAGAAATAAGGAAGGGCTGCAGCCACGCTGCCTGCGGCAGATACCCAGGCAGCCTGCGGTGTGCATCCAGGCAGGCTACGGCACGTACCCAGGCAGCCTCTTAAAAAGGACATTTAGTAGCGCAAAGGTAGAAAAAAGAAATGAAAACCGAAGAAAAAACCGCGAATAAGGAAAAGGAAGTCTTGGTTATCAGACAATACGTACAATATCTGAAACTGGAAAAATCGCTTTCGCCCAACACCCTCGACGCCTATCAGACCGACTTGCAGAAGCTGTTGCATTTTCTGGAAGGCGAGCACCTGGCGTTTTCGGACGTCACACTGGAGCACCTGCAACAGTTCACCGCCGGCCTGCACGACATCGGCATACACCCGCGTTCGCAGGCACGCATCCTGTCGGGCATCAAGTCGTTTTTTCATTTCCTGATACTGGCCGACTACCGCAAAGACGACCCCAGCGAGCTGCTGGAAGGCCCCAAAATAGGCTTCAAGCTTCCCGAAGTGCTCACGGTGGAGGAGATAGACCGCATCATTGCCGCCATCGACCTGAGCAAGAACGAGGGCCAGCGCAACCGAGCCATGCTGGAAACGCTATACAGCTGCGGCCTGCGTGTATCCGAACTGTGCAACCTGAAACTCTCGGACCTGTACTTCGACGAAGGCTTTATCAAGGTAGAAGGCAAGGGAGGCAAGCAACGGCTTGTCCCCATCTCGCCACGCGCCATCAAGGAAATAAAGTACTGGCTGCAAGACCGCAACCTCCTGCCCATCAGGAAAGGTGCCGAAGACTACATTTTCCTGGCACGCCGGGGCAACCCCATCTCGCGCATCATGGTCTTCCACATCATCAAGGAACTGGCTGTGCAGGCAGGCATCACCAAGAACATCAGCCCCCACACCTTCCGGCATTCGTTCGCCACACACCTGCTGGAGGGAGGTGCCAACCTGCGCGCCATCCAGTGCATGCTGGGCCACGAGTCGATAGCGACAACAGAAATTTACACGCACATTGACCGCAACATGTTGCGCAGCGAAATCATAGAACACCATCCACGTAACATAAAGTACCGGGAAACGCACAAATCCGTTAAATTTCAATAAAACGGTTCCCGCTTTTTACCGCCTGCAAAGAGAATCAATATCTTTGTGTTAATGCAGTCATAAGATATAAACAACCAAATCTAGAATAGACGAAATTCAATTACAAACAATTAATTAATTCCTCAAAATGACTAAAAAATTGTATTTGCCTTTATTAATGGCATGCTTTGTTGCACTGATATCTTCGTGCAGCAGCAAAATGGGTGAATTGTCATCGGACTACTTTACCGTGACTCCGCAAGTATTGGAAGCCAAGGGCGGCAAAGTGCCTGCCACGATTAACGGCAAGTTCCCCGAAAAGTATTTCAATAAGAAAGCTGTGGTAGAAGTTACCCCCGTGCTGAAGTGGAACGGCGGCGAAGCCAAAGGCCAGCCAGCCGTATTCCAAGGCGAAAAGGTGGAAGGCAACGACCAGGCTATCTCCTACAAGATGGGTGGAAGCTACACCATGAAAACATCCTTCGACTATGTGCCCGAAATGGCCAAGTCTGAACTCTACCTCGAATTCAAGGCCACCATTGGCAAGAAGACCGTAAACATTCCGGCCGTGAAGATTGCCGACGGTGTCATCTCCACTTCCGAAATGGTGGGCCAGACGCTGAGCAGCGCTACTCCGGCTACCGGCAACGACGCTTTCCAGCGCATCATTAAAGAAAAGCACGATGCCAACATCATGTTCCTCATCCAGCAGGCCAACATCCGCGCCAGCGAGTTGAAGACCGCCAAGGAATTCGGCAAGGAAGTGAAGAGCATCGACGAGGCGGTGAACAAGAAAATCAGCAACATCGAAATTTCGGCCTATGCTTCGCCCGACGGTGGATTTGACCTGAACAAGAACCTGGCCGAACAACGCCAGGACAATACCGCCAAGTTGATTAGCAAAGACCTGAAGAAAGCCAAAGTGGATGCTACCATCGACACCGAATACACCGCCGAAGACTGGGAAGGATTCCAGGAACTGGTTTCCAAATCAGACATCCAGGACAAGGAACTGATTCTGCGCGTATTGTCCATGTACCAGGATCCCGAACAGAGAGAACAGGAAATCAAGAACATCTCTTCCGTTTACAAGACACTGGCCGACGAAATCCTGCCGCAACTGCGCCGTTCTCGCCTGACGCTGAACTACGAAATCATCGGCAAGTCTGACGAAGAAATTGCCCGCCTGGCCGACAGCGACTACAAACAGCTCAACATCGAAGAGTTGCTCTATGCCGCTACACTGACCAACGACCCCGCCAAGCAGGAAGCCATCTACACCAAAGCAACCCAACTGGCACCGAACGACTACCGCGGTTACAACAACCTGGGTAAACTGGCTTACCAGGCCGGAGACCTGAACAAAGCCGAAAGCTATCTGCAGAAAGCCGCTTCTATAAAGGACGCTCCCGAAGTGAACATGAACCTCGGACTTATCGCACTGAGCAAGGGTGACAAAGACGCAGCCGAAGCCTACCTGGGCAAAGCATCGGGTGCCAAGGAACTGAACGAAGCTCTGGGTAACCTCTACGTGGCACAAGGACAGTATGACAAAGCCGTAAGCGCATTTGGCGACACCAAGAGCAACAGCGCCGCTTTGGCACAAATCCTGGCCAAGGACTACAACAAAGCCAACAGCACACTGGCTGGCATCGAAAAACCGGATGCATATACCGACTATCTGCAGGCCGTAATCGGTGCACGCACCAACAACACAGCCATGGTTACCAGTAGCCTGAAAGCTGCTGTGACAAAAGACCCCACACTGGCCAAGAAGGCTGCTTCCGACCTGGAATTTGCAAAGTATTTCACCAACACCGACTTCATGAACATCATTAAATAAATTAAAGGTAACAGTGAAAAGGAGAAAGCCCGGCATAGAAATATACCGGGCTTTCTTTTTTTATACGCCAAAAAGAAGTACTTTCACAACAACTACAACAAAAAGACAATAAATGAAGAAACTTAGCCTTACTCTGCTCCTGACTTTACTGATAGCCGCCTGCGGCACAAAAGATACAACCAGCGTTAACCTCACCGGAGAAATCAAGGGACTGGGAAACGATACAATCTACTTGTATGCCACCGACAATTTTTACGACAAGATGGACACCATCCCAGTGGCTGACGACAAATTCGAGGTGACTCTGAAACCCGACACCCTGGTGACTGCATGGCTGCAATTCAGCGACGGGACAGAATATCCGCTGTACATGGACAAGGGAAACAACATACGCATCAAAGGCTCTGCCGCCAACCTGGCACTCCTCGACATTACCGGGAACAAGGCCAATGAGGAACTCTCGGCCTTTCTGAAGAGCCTGGGCAGCGCAGGCCAACCGTCCGAACAGGTATTGCAGGAAAAAGCCGAAGCCTTCATCAACAGCCATCCCACCTCGCCGGCCAGCATCTATCTGCTGGAAAAATACTTCATTCTGAAGCCCAATCCCGACTACCGCCATATCAAAAGCCTCACCGAACGCATGTCGGGCGAATTGAAAGACCGTCCGGCAGTGAGCAACATGCTCGAACGCATTACTGAAGAAGACAGGACAGCCTTGGGAAAAGCTGCGCCATTCTTCAGCATCACCGGACAAGACGGCAAAGTGCTGAACCGCACTATATTCAAAGACCAGTATCTATTGATTCACTTCTGGGCATCGTGGGACGAAGCAAGCCGCCGGGCCAACCAGTCGCTAAGGCGCATCTACCTCCAGGAAAAGAAGAACAAGGACTTCGCCTTGCTGGGCGTTTCCCTCGACCTGGACAAAACCAGCTGGCAGGAAGCCATCCGACAAGACTCACTGGAATGGAAGCAGGCCTGCAACTTCGAGGGTTGGGAAACGGACATGGTGCAAAAATTCGGTATACAGGCTCTCCCGGCCAACATCCTGCTGAGCCCGTCGGGAAAAATAGAAGCCAAGAACCTCGACGAAGCCGCCCTCAGCCAAAAGCTGGAGAAAATCAAACAAAACAAAGAAGCTGAAAAAGCACAGAAAAAGCGGCAAAACAACCGGAGCAACTAACATTGCATCCACGGAAACCTTTCAATTAACCCATACCAAAAACACACCTATGCTTGTAAAAGTCTTTGGAGCAGCCGTACAAGGCATCGACGCCACCCTCATCACCATCGAAGTAAACAGTTCGCGGGGCTGCATGTTCTACCTGGTCGGCCTGCCCGACTCCACCGTCAAGGAAAGCCACCAGCGCATTCTCTCGGCCCTCCAGGTCAACGGATACCGCATGCCCACCAGCAACATCGTCATCAACATGGCTCCCGCCGACATCCGCAAGGAAGGCTCGGCCTACGACCTGCCGCTGGCCATCGGCATCCTGGCTGCCGGTGAAGTGATACACAGTGACAAACTGGAACGCTACCTGCTCATGGGCGAACTGAGCCTCGACGGCAGCCTACAACCCATCAAAGGGGTATTGCCCATCGCCATCAAGGCACGCGAACTGGGTTTTGAAGGCATGATTGTACCCCGGCAGAATGCCCGTGAGGCAGCCGTGGTGAACAACATCCGCGTGCACGGCGTAAGCAGTATCAAGGAAGTCATCGAGTTTTTCAACGGCGAGCGCGAACTGGAAACCACCATTGTCAACACCCGCGAAGAATTCTACGCCCGGCAAAGCAGCTTCGATTTCGATTTTGCCGAAGTCAAAGGACAGGAAAACGTGAAACGTGCCCTTGAGGTAGCCGCTGCCGGCAGCCACAACATCCTGCTTATCGGCGCACCGGGCAGCGGCAAGTCCATGCTGGCCAAACGCCTGCCATCCATTCTTCCACCCTTGTCACTGGGCGAAAGCCTTGAAACCACCAAAATACATTCCGTGGCCGGCAAACTGGGTTCGGAAAGCGGACTTATCTCCGTACGTCCGTTCCGCGCACCGCATCATACCATCTCTACCGTTGCCATGACCGGTGGCGGAAGTTTCCCGCAACCGGGCGAAATAAGCCTGGCACACAATGGGATACTCTACCTGGACGAATTGCCGGAATTCAACCGCACCGTACTCGAGGTGTTGCGCCAGCCCCTCGAAGACCGCAAGATAACCGTGGCACGCGCCCGCTTCAGTGTGGAATATCCGGCCAGCTTCATGCTCGTGGCCAGCATGAACCCTTGTCCCTGCGGCTACTACAACCATCCTACCAAACCCTGTGTATGTAGTCCCGGACAGGTACAAAAATACCTCAACCGCATCTCAGGGCCGTTGCTCGACCGCATTGACCTGCAAATCGAAGTTACTCCGTTACCTTTTGAGAAAATGGCTGCCAGCCGTCCCGGCGAACCCAGTTCCGCTATCCGGGCCCGTGTGATACGCGCCCGCCAGATTCAGGAACAACGCTATGCCGACGTGCCTGGCGTATATTGCAACGCCCAGATGAACAGCCGCCTGCTGGCACGCTATGCCCAGCCCGACGAACAGGGACTGGCACTGTTGAAGACTGCCATGAACCGCCTCAACCTGTCGGCACGCGCCTACGACCGCATCCTCAAGGTATCGCGCACCATTGCCGACCTCGAAGGGAGCGAGCGCATACAGCCTGCCCACCTGGCCGAAGCCATCGGCTACCGTAACCTGGACCGGGAAGATTGGGCAGGATAACTTATCCCTATCCTTTCAGTCGCTCCAGATGGCAAAACAACAGATTGCCTTCGCCGTCGTGCAGATGCATGCCATTGCCCTCGCAATAGCGGAAGAAGGCACAATCGGCACACAAGCCTTTTTTCATCCAGCTTCGGTCGCGGTAGGGTTGGAAGCGGTGTTCCCACACGTCCATAAAATCGTCTCGGTAGATATTGCCTTGGTGATAGTCGGCACGAATGCTGGGGCAGGCCGAAATAGAGCCATCCGCCAGAACAGACGCCACACTAATGCCCGCACTGCACTGGTAAAAGCCGTCGCGCACCTCGCCCTCATAAGTACCCAAAAAGCCCTCGCAACCGTAACTGGCCTGTATCTTGCCTTCCTGGCGCGTGCATTTGATAAACTCCATCAGCCCCTTAAAATCGTTATGAGCCAACTGAAACTCAGGATAGCGTGCCGCACGTCCCACAGGGAAAATGGTAAACAATCTCCAGCGACGCACCCCTGCATCGTAAAGCGATTCCTTGAACCTATCCAAATACGGATAATTGCGACGGTTGACACACGTCACCACATCCCACTGCACCTCCCGTTCCTGTGCCAGCAGGCGAATGGCATTCATGGCACGGGCATAGCTTTCGGGGTGTCCACGCAACCAGTTGTGGCCATCGGCAAAACCGTCGATACTGACAGTGATGGCATGCAGGCCAGCTTCCAGCAGGCTTTGCAGACGCTCGGCAGACAGATATAGGCCGTTGGTCACCATACCCCACGGAAAACCACGATGATAGAGTGCCAGTCCCACCTGCTCCAAGTCATCGCGCACCAATGGTTCGCCACCGGTAATGACAATATTCACATTATGAGGATTTACATGAGGCATCAGGCTGTCAACCACACGCAAAAAGTCTTCGCCCGGCATGTCTGGGATGTCTGCCGTACGCTTGCAATCACTGCCACAATGCTTGCAATGGATGTTGCAACGCTGTGTACACTCCCAGAAAAGTTGTCTGAGCGGATGTAACTTCTTTTGGTTGGCGCGCATCTTGCGAAACACTTCCAATGCCATCCGCTTGCGCAAAGAAAGCCGTTCTACGGGCGTCTTCATGGCTGTTGCTTCTCCAGTTCAAAATTGGCCTCCTGGCTGTCACTGCCTTTATACCAGCCCTTGCCTCCTTCGGGTTTCATGCTCAACAGGGTAGAATCGGCCTTATGCACACCCGAAGGGTCTTCGCACACCACGCGGAAGCGGTCAATCATCCCCGTGTTCCGATAGAGGTAAGCACCGTCCTTGTCGGTGTACAAAGTATCATAAAGCACTGCAGGATAGGTCTCGTCGGAGTTCCATTGCATAGGCTTCACTACAATACGGGCACCCTCTACGGTCGAACGGGTCTCCTTGTCCGTCACCTTGCCTTTGATTTCATAATCGGCATGGGGAGAACCATATTCCACAGGAGAGGCACCCCACGAGTCACACGAGGTATAACCCAACAGGGCCAGTACTCCCGAAAGCAGGCCGTTACACAGTTTCAGCCAGTAATTGTCCAGTCCAGTTTTCTTTTTCATAAACAGCTGTATTAGTAAAACGTATATCTTATAAACGTGTTTTTCAACCGTTTACTGCACGGTTCATCCTTTTTTTTTCTCTATGCGGATACGGGCATCCACGGCAATGACATGTTTCTCGGTAGCCAGCAGAGGATTGATATCCATCTCCTTGATTTCAGTGGCAAAACGCAACAGCGTGGAAAGCCGCACAATGATTTCGGCAAACTTGTCTTCGTTGACACCCTTCTGCCCGCGCGTACCTTTGATAATCTTGTAGGCGCGCAACGAATGAATCATGGAGTAAGCCTCGGCATACGACAGTGGTGCCAGACCCGACGACACATCCTTAAGCACTTCCACAAAAATACCGCCCAGACCACACAGCACCACGTGGCCGAACTTCTCTTCATACTTGGCGCCGATGAACAGCTCGGTACCCTTCAGCATAGGTTGCACCATAACGGAAGTCACACCGGGCAATTGCATCATGCGGTCGAACTCCAGTGCCAGGTGCTGTTCGCTCTTGATATTGAGAACCACACCGCCGATGTCCGACTTATGCACAGGTCCCACAACCTTGGCCACCACCGGGAACCCGGCACGGCGAGCAAAGGCCAGCACTTCGTCTTTCTTGGGCGACACGAACTCGTCGACCAGCGGAATACCGGCCGAGCGCAACAGGGCTTGTACCTGATGGGGAGCAATGTAACCGTCGTCGGTGATGGAATCAATGATACGACGGATGCGGGGCACATCCACCCCAAACAACTCTATCTCGTTGGCCGCCGGACGGGGTGCATTGATGATGCGTGTCAGGGCGGTGCCCAGCGTCACCTCGTCGGCAAAGTTCACGTGGCCTTTCTTCAGGAAGTCGGCCACCTCGGCACCGGCCGTGTTGACAGAAGGCAATATGGGGAAAATGGGCTTGCGGCACGTCTGCATGGCCTCATGCAACACATCGTACATGTCGAACATCGTCACCAGTCCGGGCGTACCGAAGATGGCCATCACGGCGTCGATGTTCTCGAACTTGTTTTCGCAATAGTCCAGACAGAGCTTCAGATGCTGGGGCGTGCCCGTGGCCAGGATGTCGATGGGATTGCCCACCGAAGCACCCGGATAGAGCTGTGCCTTCAGCTCGTCGGCCAACGGGCCTTCCAGTTTCGGCACGTTCAGCCCACCTTTGCTCAGGGCGTCGGTCAGCATCACGCCCGGCCCGCCAGCATGGGTAATGATGGCGAAATTCCTGCCCTTCAGTTCAGGCAAGGTAAAGATGCAACCCACCGTAGTCAGTTCCTCGCGCGAGAAACACCGCACAATGCCTGCCTTGCGGAAAAGAGCCTCCACCGCCGAGTCGCTGCTGGCAATGGCTCCCGTATGCGAACTGGCTGCCCGGCTACCGCTTTCGCTGCTGCCCGCCTTAATGGCGGCAATGCGGCATCCCTTCCTGATAAGTGACGAGGCATGGAACAGCAGGCGGTCGGGGTCGCCGATACTTTCAATATAGAGCAACTTGATATGCGAGTCTTTTTCCTCGTCAAAGTGTTCGTCCATGTATTGCAACACGTCTTCCACACCAATCTGCTTGGCGTTTCCCACCGACCACACAGAATTGAACTGCAAGCCCTTGGTCACAGCGCTCTCGAGGATGAATACCGCCGTGGCGCCCGAACTGGAAATAAGGTCAACACCCTGTGGATGCAGCTGCGGGATGGGCTGGCTGAAGACACTGTGATGCCACGCGTTCATGTAACCGATGCAATTGGGGCCGATAAGCGAGGCACCGTAGCGGTTCACCGTTTCCAGGATGCGGTCTTCGAGCACTGCACCCTCGTGCGTCTCCTCGCCGAAGCCGGCCGAAAGAATGATAAACGCCCTCACCTGCTTCTCGGCAGCCAGCACTTCCACTACATCGGGACACATCGGTGCCGGTATGGCCAGGATGGCCAGGTCGGTTTCGGGAATATCCCTCACATCGGCATAAGCCTTCACGCCTTGTACTTCCTGTTCTTTCGGATTGACGGCACGCAGTTCACCGGCATATCCGCCACTGATAAGATTGCGCAAGATGGCCCCTCCGGGCTTATGCACATTGTTGGATGCTCCCACCACGACAATGCTGGCAGGATGAAGCAATTGGGTTGTTATCATAGCCTTTCAACTTTTAGTTTACGATGATTGCACAAATATACTTTATTTATGCAATAACCCGCACAAACGAAGAACAAAAAATCGGAGATTTAAAAATTCTATTTTAAACTAAAATCGTAACTTTGTACAATTATAATTAGCGTATTCTTTCCACTAGCCCATACTCATGCTAAAATATAAAAGCAAAAATCGACCTATGATTGACTTAAAAGGAGAAAGAAACAGATTATCTATCAGCCAAGCTCAATTCGCCGAATTAAGCCAAATCCCCCAATACAAACTCTCGGGTTACGAACATAAGAAACAGAATCTATCTGAAGAAGAACTCGCACAGATAAAAGATACCCTGCAAAAAATAGAAAATAAGACTCTTGTCGTAAGGCGTAAAAAAAGAATCTGTAAACATGTCTACGGAAGCTCCATTATGGTCCAAAGGCCTAGAAGACATTATGCCCAGACCCACAGGAACGAAGAATACAGACACTTGTTAGCCGAACTTTCATACCGTTTCAAACACGCCCAAGGAACTACCCCTACAGCCATTTCCTTCTTTGCAGGATGTGGAGGGCTATGCTATGGAATAAAAGCTGCAGGATTTCACATCGTCGGTGTCAATGAACTGGTAAAAGCCTACAGAGACATTTACGAACTGAACTTCGGGAACACATCCTTCTTATCCAACGACATAAGAGACATTGGTACAGAAGAGCTGGATGCCATTCTGGAAAAATATCCCAACATAGATTTGTTGGCAGGAGGACCACCCTGCCAAGGCTTCAGCCTGGCAGGCAAAAGAGACGTAAAAGACGACCGGAACACATTGTTTCAATATTACCTGAAAATAGCCCAATACATACGTCCTAAAATCATTTTAATGGAAAATGTCAAGCTGCTGACTTCCATGAAAAACGATACAGGAGGACTGGTGAAGGATGATATCATCCGCACGTTCACCGAAATTGGATATACAGGAAGTTTCTTCATTGTAAATGCCAAGAATTATGGCGTCCCACAAAACAGGGAAAGAGTCTTTTTCATTGGCGTCAGAAAAGACTTGAATATGGCTCCAAGTATACCCGATATATTAAGAAATAAAGAAAAAGGTCTGTACACAAAAGAGTATTTTTCCTTTGGGGATGCCACGTCTGATTTGGAGTACCTGGAATCAGGCGAATGTGCCGCCAACGATAGGTATCACAAAGCCGTCAATCATCCAGAACATGTATTAAGATGGCTGGTGGATGTCCCCCAAGGAAAAAGCGCCCATGAAAATGCCGACCCAGGCTTACGTCCGCCTTCCGGATATAATACAACCTACAAAAGGCAAGTATGGGACGAGCCAGCCGCAACCATAACCACCAATTTCAACATGATTTCCGGATGTAACAATGTACACCCCATCGCTACCCGCGCATTAACCATACGCGAAGCCATGCGGATACAAAGTTTTCCCGATGATTTCATCCTGTCAGGAAAAGAGGGAGACATCCGAACGGTTATAGGCAATGCCGTTCCTCCTCTTCTAGCCTACGAAATTGCGAAGTACCTGAAAGCCTATTATTCACTCATA
>Ga0192244_10622_pt1 | contig 12942 bp, 10 predicted proteins | sample Koala_Koa27_L3_FD_131234 | JGI IMG/M metagenome (GOLD analysis project Ga0192244, IMG submission 131234) | Enriched cells from koala feces incubated with labeled cellulose particles, San Francisco Zoo, California, United States - Koala_Koa2-7_L3 ... | reverse complement strand
AAAATACCTGCCGCAAATCCTGTACATATCCAGTGGTTCGGAATCCTGTCGGTACAAAGATCCTCTACCACAGAAATGAACAGAATCACCAGTGTAACATAAACATGCATGCAGCTTCCAATCGTCCTCACCTCCTCAATTTTTTAAGTTGATTCCGATTATAACCATCTGTTCCCCTGTTGTCTACACCCAATTTTTACGCAAATTTTCTTCTTGTGCATTTTCACAATAACTGAAGCAAAAGTATGCCGTAAAGTGCCAGCATCCCGCAAAAACCAAGGCTTCCGAATGTCAAAACACTGATGGGATTAACACCGACCGCAACATCCATTCCTCGAGCCGCAAACAGGGAATTCAGAAAATAAGCCACAATCAGACAGACGACCGTCCGGGTCGCAAAATTCAGCAGAAACTCGCCCTTTTTCTTTATAATTCCGATCAGAAGGACCAGGATGCACACCCCGGCGACCGCCAGTATTCCCATTCTCATATCCATACGTCTGTTCCGGTTTTTCTGTTTGTTGTAATATATTATTTTTGTGCAAATTTATGACAGGCAACTATTGCGAATATTTTCCATTTTTCAGGATATACTTTCTATGAAAGTGTCAACAATAGACAGACTCGTGACGTGCTTGCACGGCTAAGAGACTGGATATTGGATGACCAAGACGGTATGAGTATGTAGGCCAATAGGCCGGAATACGAATACCGGCGGCGATGACGGGAGCACGAAGTGCGGAGTCATCGACTTTCATGGATGTTGGCGCGCTGCATAAGCAGCGCAATGGAAGTTTTCTATGAAAGTGTCGTGAACAGACAGGCGGAGAAATGGAGATTAAACATGAAACGACGAAAGCATCCCGCACAGGAACCGCCCCGGACAGGTATTACAGAAGCCATCCGTCAGGCTAAAGCCGATCTTGACAGTGCTTATATAAATCTGGATCATGCCCTTGATCCTGATCTGATCGACTGTTATATCTACCAGTTAAAATCAGCGCAGATGAGGTATCATTTTCTTCTTCACCGCGCCAGAGATGAAGATTCTTCCAGAATATAAGAGGATGAACCTCCCTATAAAACAAAAAGGCAGTCACATGTGCATGACTGCCTGATCATAATTCTCCCGATCTGTCCGTATATCATTCTGCCGAAACCGCCAGAAATACATTGCCGCTCGCCGCGAACTCCTCTGCAGCAGCCGTGAGGGTTTTCACCGTCGTCAGGTCAGTCATCGGATCATAAATGCTGACACTGCTGTCTGTATATCCGGTGATCAACACAGCCTGCCCGTTCAGTACGGCATATACCGGCATCCCGGTTCCGACAAAATACAGCGTCTGCTCCACACTGCAGCCGGTCAGATTATAAACCGTTCCGTCTGTTACCGTCTCTTCCAGGATCTCATATGCCGAACTCCCGTCGGCAGTCATCCCATCCGTATCCGCAGACAGATCTATCTGCGCGAGCAGGATACTCAGTGCCCGGGACTGCGAAGAATTTCCTTCCGCAGCAGTCACCGTGATCGACTGTGATGATGCTTTCGCCCGTTTCCATACATATGTCTGGTTCCTCCCGATCACCACACCGCGATTCTCATCCGCACTCATCACCGCTTCAGACACACTATCCGTTCCAAGCAGAACCTTTCCTTTTGCGTAAACATAATACGCACTGCCCTCATCCTGATCCGCTAACTCAAGCGTCACGGTTTCCTCCGGAATAATCTGTTTCGGTATCAGAAGGCCAGGTGTTCCGGAAACAGAAACAGACATCTGCAGCGTCACCTCTGTCTGTTTTATATCGGATGTAACAGACGAAACATACACCAGTTCCTGCTCCTGCATATCCCGGTTATAAATCGTATCCGACTCCGCCTCTATATACACACCGTCGCTGTATGTCATCCTCTGCAGATAAATATTACCGTCGTCCACCGTCACATCTGTCACATACGCACCATCCGCCTCATAGGTTTTTAACACGGAAAGATTCTCATCCGACGAATCAACGATCACCAGCCGGCTCATGGCAAAAATATCGGACTCTTCCGACACATTTTCCTCCGCAGCCAGACCGTAAATACAGTCTGATTCCAGAAATCCCAGAGGGCGGATATAAAAGCCTTCCCCTGCCTCAATATCCGTCGTCGTCCCGCTTTTCAAATCTGTCAGATGCAGTATCACCGCTTCCGCGGCATTCCCTTCCGTCCATGCCAGATACCGGCCGTCTGCTGAACTCTCATAATTATCTTTCGTCAAATCAGAGATAAATACGGAATCCTCCAGCGTCTCCATGTTCACACAGTGAACCTGATAACCGATCACCAGATAAAAGAGTCCCGTATTCGAAATGTACATCACCTGACCGATCTCTTCCTTCATGATCTGATAAGATTCCGAAGAAGGAATAAACAGCCGCTCCTCCACCGTATTCGTCGTGCTGTCATAATAACATACGCTGATGCCGACCTCTCCTTCATGCTCACCCCGGTTCATGTATCCGTACACAATAAAATCTACGCTTCCGCTCTCATTTGTGCGGATAATACGGATATCGTGTTCATCATAATTTTCCCTGACATCCATCTCGCCGTCCGTCCGGAAACTGAACACCTGTGTCAGATTATTTGATTCCGTATTGTAACTCCAAAGCTCGCCCTGCTGCACAAAACAAACCACCGTGCCGGCCTCATTCGCCATATAATCCACATCAGAGGAGCGGATGCCGAGTACCAGTGCATCCGACTGCAGGTCACTCTCGTTCCCCTGAAAGATCTCTTCCACCGTACGCTCAAAGCTCAGCAGATACATCTTTTCCGTACCGTAACGGACACGGTAATACTCCTCCACATTGTAATACTCTTCGTTGCCGTCTTCATCTACGGAAGAAAGAATGTATGTCAGCAATATCACATTATAGGAATCATTTAACTCCTTAACGGAAGCGGTCGGTTCCGTTACCTCCGTTCCCTCAAAATCTCCCCAGCAGGCCTGTGACAGGCTGTTGTTGATTGTCACCGTCTGAAGCGTGGTATTATCCTCTCCCGACTGAGGTTCCATATAGGAGGACAGTTCACTCTGACGATCCTTGTCCATCGTAATATCATGAAATTCCCTGACAAAAGAAATACACTCACTGATATGGCTGTCCTCCTCCTGAATAATACGGGTATAAAAATAACAGGATTCCCCGTCAACCGTTACATCCAGAATCAGCAGATATTCTTCACCGTCCGTCAGAAGATTCTGTATTGTCAGATCCGCTGTCGCGGTATCATCCGAGGCCGAAAGATTCCCGGCTTCAGACTGCTGTACGAGACGCGTCGTATCAAGGCTTCTCACTTCATAACTGATCGACGTAATCTCACTTCCGTACAAATCCACACTGATCGGTAAAACACTGCCGGACTCCACCGGGGTGATGGTATCGCGGACAGAAGCAGCATCCATCTGTGTCGTGTAACCGTGAAGCTCATTGACCTGCTCCTCTCCCACGATCAGATATACCACCGGAAGCGATGCCTCCGCCATATCTGTGGTCAGATCCTGTGTCTCATGGTTCGTCAGTTTTTCAAAAACAAAAAGGCCGGCAATGAACACAGCCGCCACAATCAGACATTGCTTCCATATGCGCATATTACTTCTGTCCTTTCACCCCAATGTATGTCATCATCTCTCCCGTCAGAGCTCAATACCGCCTTCTGCACCGGCGGTATCGGCAACGGCGTCTGTACATTTCCTGTGTCAGCATCACCTCAATCAGCTGCATAAGCGGATGATCGCGGTCCGGTATAACGTTCCATGTCATTTCCTCATCATCCTGCAATGCACGGCAGATTTGCCTGCAGAGCATACGAAACAAAAGGCGATCCGGATATTCATCGAACATCATGCTCCCCTCGTGTTCCATTTTGTCACATTCCTGTTCCACCAGCGTCTGTATCCTTCTGGCATCCCGCGGATACATTTCCTGCAGACGTCGGCAGTCTCTTTCATATTCCGCCTCTTCCAAAAAGGAATTCCGCACCGGATATGTCATGTAAAAAGGAATTTTCCCGCTGCCATGCCCGTCAAACATATGATAATACTCCTGACCAAAATCCATCATACTCTCCAAAAACGAATTCTTTATGATAGGATATGCAAAACAGACAGAAAATTTACACATAAAGCTTACTCGTCCGCCGCACTGCCGTCTGCATCCTCCGCCGGCTCATCCGTAACAGACGTATTCGCTCCGTACAGTCCGTTTCCCTGCTGATTCGCCTGTATTCCGGACAAAATCTCCCTCACTTTCTCCAATGCACGCCGGTTGGATTTATAAGTAATCGTTCCGGTTTTTACCTCATTGTTCGGCGCAATCATCTCTATATCAACAGTTTTTACATATGGATTAGACAGTTCAATCCGCAGCTTCATGCTGTGAATCGCCTTCGACTCGGCTTTATCACTGAACAGGGATCCCAGCAGACCTGTCTTCTCCTCATTCTCTATCGGCTGTCCATCCTCCAGATACTGCACGCCGGAAAGCTCACCATACATAAAAATCGGGGGGTTTTTCTCTTTTTTATTTCTCGTACAATACCAGAGCTTTGCCGGCTCATCCACATACAGAATCGTTGTTCCGGCCTTCGCCTCCTGTGTCGACTCAAACCGGATAAACTTTTCCAGGTTCTTCTCCCTGTATTTCAGATGCTCTTTAATATCCTCCACCGTCTGATTCGGGATCATCGCCGCATCCATATTAATCATGGCGCTGCAGTTCTGGCAAACGGAAACATTATCCCGGATTTTAACATGAACTTCTCCTTTTATTTTCCTTCCGCACACCGGACAAACGTCTTTTTTACTGAATAATCCCATTGTTCTCCTCCTGTCTGATCATCATACCCGCCTTATTACAACAGCATATCCGGCCGCGCAAACAGCCTGTATGTCATACGCACCAATCTAATATATTTATTGTAACCCCTATGCGCTTCAGTTGCAACAAAACATTTGAAATTTCATCATCCGGGACATACGTTTTTGCTTTTTTTTGCACGAAATCATCTACCATATACTCTTGAATTTCACTGTTTATTATAATATGATACAGAGACTGCGGACTATGTAAGATAAGGAATCTACGATTGCTGTTATCGAACTTATGCAGAGCCTCACAAAATTCGGACAGCGTGCCTCATGGACCGCAGTCCGCAAAATCACGCTTCCCGAAATTTTACAGAAAGAAGATTTGAATGATGACTGAAAAAAGATCTTTTTACCGCGCTCTGTTCGCATTGGTTCTTCCGATCACGATACAAAACCTGTTAAACTCGGCCGTCAATTTCGCGGACGTTTTTATGCTGGGTTTTGTCGGACAGAACGCTCTTTCCGCCGTATCTCTGGCAAACCAGTACCAGTTCATCCTGCAGGGACTTTTTTTCGGAATATCATCCGGAATTACGATGCTGTGCTCACAATACTGGGGGAAAAAAGAAATGCGGGCGATTCAGTCGATCATGGGCATCGCTTTAAAGATCGCATTGTCCGTTACCGCTGTTATCACACTGCTCACACTGTTTATTCCCGGACAGCTCATGATGGTCTATACGGATGACGCTGAGTTGATTGACATCGGTATCACCTATCTGCGCATAATCGGAATTTCCTATTTCATCATGAGTTTTTCGACTGTATATGAAAGTACCCTGCGAAGTGTCGAACGTGCCCGGACAAGTACCATCATTTCCGGTACGGCACTGCTTCTGAACGTATTTTTGAATGCCGTCTTTATCTTCGGTCTGTTCGGCGCGCCGAAGCTCGGCGTACTCGGCGTTGCCATCGCGACATTGATTGCCCGGAGCGTGGAGTGTATTCTGTGTCTGAAGGATCTGTTCTCCGGAAAGCTGTTTCAGCCTGAATGGAAGCTTTTATTCGGCAGACACCGCCTGCTGTTTCAGGACTTTTTAAAATATTCCCTGCCCGCACTGGCAAATGATATCTTATGGACGCTGGCATTTTCCAGCTATTCCATCATTCTCGGGCACTTAAACTCCGATGTCGTGGCAGCCAACGCAATCACCACCAATGTACGCGACCTGTGCACGATCCTCTGCTTCGGTATTTCCGGCGGCGGTTCCGTTTTACTCGGAAAAACCATGGGAGAAAAGCACATCAAAGAAGCCGGGATCATGGCCGGGCGCCTCTGTCGGATCACCTTTCTGATCAGCCTCGCAACGGCCGGCGTCGTTCTGGCTCTGAATCCGCTCATTCCACACCTGTTCGAACTGACAGATCAGGCAACCCGTTACATGCGTATCATGCTTTGCATCAGCTCCTACTATGTCATCGGACAGGCCATGAACACCCTGCTCATCGCCGGTATTTTTCGCGCGGGCGGTAATTCACGCTTTGGCCTGATCTGCGATACAATTACGATGTGGGTTATCTCTGTTCCTCTCGGATTTTTGAGCGCTTTTGTGTTTGATCTGCCTCCAATGGCAGTCTATTTTATTCTCTGTCTGGATGAATTCTGGAAAATTCCGGTTGTCGTACGGCATTATCGGAGCAAAAAATGGCTGAATGATATTACAAGGGATTTTGAAAATGTATAAAATCCGCATACGACGCCATAAAACCCTATAAACCCTTATTTTCGCGGCTTAAAAGGCACACGGTTTCTACATGAATCGTCTGGCAGAAATTATCCACTGCCCGCACTCTCTCAATCCGATATTCCCCTTCACACAGCACCTTCAGATCCCGTGCCAGCGTCGCCGGATCACAACTCACATACACGATCCTCTCTGGCGCCATCTGAAGAATCGTCCGCAGCAACCGTTCATCACATCCCTTCCGCGGCGGATCCACCACAATCACATCCGCATAGGCCTGTCTCCCCGCCTGCGCCTCTTTCTCGTAGAACTCCGGCAGCTCTTTCTCCGCCTTTCCCTCGATAAACGCAGCATTCTCTATTCCGTTCAGCGCTGCATTTCGTCTTGCGTCCTCAACCGCCCGCGGCACGATTTCCACGCCGTAAACCTGCCGCGCCCGCCGTGCCAGAAATAAAGAGATCGTTCCAATCCCGCAATAAAGATCCCACACCGTCTCCGTTCCGTGCAGATCGGCATATTCCAAAGCCAATCCGTACAAAACCTCCGTTTGCACCGGATTCACCTGAAAAAAAGACACCGGCGAGATCTGATATTTCACATTTCCGATATAATCCGTGATAAAAAGCTGCCCCCACAGCAGCCTCGTCTCCGTCCCTAGAATCACATTTGTCTGATTCATATTCACATTCACAGAAACACTTGTCATACCCGGCAGCGCGCAAAGCTCACGGATCAGTTCCTTTTCATGCGGAAGGTTTGTCCCGTTGATGATCAGGCAGACCATAATCTCGTCCGTGCGAAAACCATAGCGGATCAGCACATGACGGACAAGCCCCTGACCTGTTGTCTCATCGTAGGCGCTCACATGATACCTCTCCATATACGAAATCACAATATCCAGTATCTCTCGGTTCACCGGTACGCCCAGCGCGCAGTCCCGGTTCGGTATAATCTGATGCGTCCGACCGGCATAAAATCCGGTAATGATCGTCCCGTTTTTATCCGTTCCCACCGGATACTGCGATTTATTCCGATAGTGAAACGGGTTCTCCATTCCGACAATCGGCTCCATGGGAATCTCATCAAAACCGCCGATCCGACGCAGATTATTCTCCACCTTCTGCTGTTTGAACGCCAACTGTTTTTCATAGGAAAGCGCCTGGATCTGACATCCGCCGCATTGACGATGATAAGGGCACGGCGGCTCTGCCCGATCCGGAGAGGGGATTAAAAGCTCCATCATCCGGGCATATCCCCAGGTCTTTTTCATCTTCACGACGCGCACACGCACCCGATCTCCGATCAGCGCATCCTTTACAAAAAAAGTCATGCCCTCATACTTCCCGATACCGGCGCCGTCTACGCTCATATCCTCAATATCTATGATAAATTCATCGTTCTTTTTCACAGGTTCCCGTCCTCCGGATATTTGATTCAAACAGCCGGTTATAACCCTGCCATTCCAGATTGCCGACCGGTACCGACGCCAGCGCCTCCTTCATCGTCTCCAGCTTCGCATCCGCGTTGTCCGCAAAATTCAGAGCCAGCGCCTCCGCCAGCGCCGGTTTCTTCGGCGATCCGAATTCCATCTCGCCATGATGTGCCAAAATACAATGGAGCAGTTCAGACGCCGTACGCTTCGGGAATCCTTCAATCGCATCCATATGCTTCTGAATCTCCATACTCCCGATCACGATATGTCCCAGAAGCTGACCGTCATCCGTGTAATCATTTGCCGGGAATGTAGACAATTCTGTCAATTTTCCGATATCATGAAACATCGCAGCACACAGCAGCAGGTCCCGGTTCAGCATCGGATACATCTTGCAATAAAAATCACAGATCTGTGTTACATGCAGCGTATGCTCCAACAGTCCTCCCACAAATCCGTGATGCACGCTTTTTGCTGCCGAGTGGAACTGAAAACGCTTTGCAAAGTCCTCATCATGAAAAAAAGATTCCGCCAGCTGTCTCAGATACGGATTCTTCACCTGCCCGATATAAGCCGTGAGCTGCCGGTACATCTCCGGGATATCATTCTCACTGGTCGGCAGATAATCCGCCGCGTTAATCTGGCTGTCCTCCACGCGCCGGACACGCCGGACATTCAGCTGCAGGTTCCCCTGAAAACTGGTCACATCACCCATCACATAGACGTAGTCCAATGCCTGAAAATCCTCAATGCCGTTCGAATTCACATCCCAGATCTTGCCATCCAGCGTCCCTGTCCGGTCCTGTAAAACCAGAGAATCATAAGGCTTCCCCGCCTTCGTCAGAAACGTCTGCTTCTGCTTGCACAGATAAACCTCCGAAATGCGTTCGCCCTCTCTCAGTGATTCTATATATCTCATACTCCATCCTTTCCCTGTCTTGAATACTATGAACCGCATAACACGGAATCTTTTAACAAAAATCAATATGAGATATTATACGGTTTTTTTCACTGCAACGCAACTGCTAATGTATTTTATTTCACACATATGCCGAACTTCTGTATCAAATTCGATAAAATGCAATGACAACTGCTAATTCTTCCATTCCGTCAGGTTTTGTGCTATACTGAGCACGACGAATCTCCTGATCCAATAAATACAAAACAGGGAAAGAATATGAATCAAAAAGCATTACGAGTTTTAGAATATGACAAAATCATCGCGCTTCTGGCCGATCAGGCCACCTCGGACTCCGGCCGGACATTATGCGAGAATCTCCACCCAATGACCGACTATGACAAAATCATCCGGGCACAGACAGAGACGAAAGACGCGCTGGAACGGATTTTCCGCAAAGGGGAGCTCTCCTTCCGCGGTCTGAAGAATCCCGGTTTTCAGATGAAGCGTCTGGAAGTTGGCGGTGCGCTGAATATGGATGAACTGCTTATGATCAGCAGCCTGCTCGAGGTAACCAGAAGGGCAAAAACCTACTCACGGGAACCGCGGGAAAGCATGCATTCTCCTTCTGATATGAATATGGCCGCTGATTCCGAAGCCCCCTCAGGCAATCTGCGAAAGGAAAACTCCGCAGACTCTCTGGACGGGATGTTCGCCTCCCTCGAACCGCTCACACCGCTGCGGGAAGAAATCGCCCGCTGCATCCCCGGTCCGGACGAAGTCAGCGACGAAGCAAGCCCTGCCCTACACAGCATCCGCCGGAAAATCCGCGGCATCAACGACCGCATTCATGAGGCCATGAACCGGCTCTTAAACAGTGCCTCCATGCGCACCTGTCTGCAGGACGCGATCATCACCATGCGCGGCGACCGCTATTGCCTGCCCGTGAAAGCCGAGTGCAAGAATCAGGTACCCGGCATGATCCACGACCAGTCTGCCAGCGGCTCCACGCTGTTTATCGAACCGATGTCGGTCGTCAAACTGAACAACGATCTGAAGGAAGCCTTCTTAAAAGAAAAAGAAGAGATTGACGCGATTCTGGCATCCTTAAGCAGTCTCGCCGTGGAACATATCCCGGAGATTACGCAGAACTACCGGACGCTCACGGAACTGGATTTTATCTTCGCCCGCGCGAAGCTGGCAAAGCTTCAGAATGCCATGCTTCCCACGTTCAACACCGAGGGAAAGATCCACATCCGCAAGGGACGCCATCCGTTGTTAAACAAGAAAACGGTCGTCCCCGTCGACATCCGTCTCGGCGAAGACTTTCAGCTTCTCATTGTCACCGGACCGAACACCGGCGGCAAAACCGTATCTTTGAAAACACTCGGTCTCCTGACGTTAATGGGTCAGTCCGGTCTCCATATCCCTGCAGGTGACCGCTGTGAACTCGCCATTTTCAAACAGGTTTACGCAGATATCGGAGACGAACAGAGTATTGAACAAAGCCTGAGCACTTTCTCTTCCCACATGACGAATATTGTCTCCATCCTGAAAAAGGCCAACCGCGGAAGTCTGGTGCTTTTCGATGAGCTCTGTGCCGGTACCGATCCGGTCGAAGGCGCCGCTCTGGCCATCTCGATTCTGGAGCAGCTTCGGAAAAGGGGCATCCGTACCATGTGCACAACACATTACAGTGAAATGAAGCTTTATGCTCTCTCCACGGAAGGCGTGGAAAACGCCAGCTGTGAATTCGACGTAGAGACATTAAGCCCCACCTACCGTCTGCTGACCGGCATCCCCGGGAAGAGCAACGCTTTCGCCATCTCACAAAAACTCGGCCTGTCACCAAAGCTGATTGACGATGCCCGCTCACGCATTTCTCAGGAAAGCGAAAATTTCGAAGACGTCATTGCGGATCTGGAAACAAGCCGCCGCACGCTTCAGCAGGAACAGGCACAGATCAACCAGGCAAAAACCGAGATCGAATCCCTGAAAAAACAGTTGGAAGCAAAACAGGAAAAATTAAACCAGGGACGCGACAAACTCCTGCGCGAAGCCAGCGAACAGGCAGCCGCCATCTTAAAAGAAGCCAAAGACGTAGCGGACGAAACCATCCGCAATTTTCATAAATTCGGCAAAGAAAACATCAATGCCGCCCAGATGGAAAAGGAACGCGAAAAAGTCCGCAAAAAAATGGAAAAGGCACAGCAAAAAGCTGCCATTCCGAAAAAAACAATCGAAAACACGAATGTTCCCAAACAGCTCCGCAAGGGAGAAACCGTCAAAGTGCTGAGCATGATCATGAAGGGAACCGTACACACCCTGCCGGACGCCAAAGGAAACCTCTCCGTACAGATGGGCATCCTGCGTTATCAGGTCAACATCAAAGATCTGGTTCTGATTGAGGATGAAAACCCGACCCGTACACGCGCCCCCAAAACGGACGCCGGCAGACTGAAGATGTCAAAATCTCTCTCTGTCTCACCGGAACTCAACCTGATCGGTATGACGACGGCGGAGGCAATACCTGCTTTAGATAAATATCTGGACGACGCTTATCTGGCTCACCTGAACAGTGTCCGCATTGTCCATGGTAAAGGAACCGGCGCTCTTCGAAACGCCGTTCACAGCCACTTAAAACGCCAGAGTTATGTCGCCGATTATCATCTCGGTGAGTTCGGCGAAGGGGACGCCGGTGTTACGATTGTCACCTTCAGCTAGCCAAACGAAAACAATCATAAATCAACAGGAGAATCTTTTATGAGCACAAAGCAGAAAATTTTAATAGTGGATGACGATGAGAACATCGCGGAGCTTATCTCCCTGTATCTCATCAAAGAATGCTATGACACCCGCATAGTCTCCGACGGAGAATCCGCTCTGGAGGAATTCAAAAACTATCGCCCGAATCTGATCCTGCTGGATCTGATGCTCCCCGGCATGGACGGTTATCAGGTCTGCCGTGAAATACGCACACACTCCAACACTCCCATCATCATGCTGTCAGCTAAAGGAGAGGTTTTCGACAAGGTACTGGGATTAGAACTCGGAGCTGATGACTACATGATCAAGCCTTTCGATTCCAAGGAGATGGTAGCACGGGTCAAAGCAGTTCTCCGCCGCTATCAGCAAACCGTCCCTGCAAAACCGGAAAACGAGATTAAATGCGTCGAATACCCCGATCTGGTCGTCAACCTGACCAACTATTCCGTCTTATATCGTAATCAGGTCATCGATATGCCACCCAAGGAGCTGGAGCTATTGTATTTTCTGGCTTCCTCTCCCAATCAGGTATTCACCCGTGAACAGCTGCTGGATAACATCTGGGGATACGAATATCTGGGCGACACCAGAACCGTGGATGTCCATGTGAAACGGCTGAGGGAAAAAATCAAAGACCACGAGCACTGGGGCATCGGCACCGTGTGGGGCATCGGATATAAATTCGAGACACGGTAAATCTGCATCCTGCAATCACTCGTTACTGTTCGAATACCGATCTTTTATGTAACCATGACAGAATACATCCCCAAAGGCATCTGACATCAAAGTTCTAATCAGTGCCAAAAGTCTGAAGAGACATGATAAATACACTGAGCCACAGGAGAACACCATGAAAAGAAAATTACTGCGCCGCGTCATTGTAGCCTATATTCTGTTCTGTGTCATCGGCTTTATCGGCACATCCTTTTTAACATCCAGACGCCATCTGTCTTTTCTGCGGGTGACGTTCACGCTTTCCGACCTGAAGGAATACTTTTCGACCGGCTATTATCTGATCTACATCATTGTATGTATCGCCGCGCTGCTAATCCTGTTTGTCTATGTATTCAACATATACCGCTCTATCCACCGGATCGTCGCGCAGGCCGCTGCCTACGCAGAAGGCGATTATGAAATTGCCGTGCCCGATCATGCACAGGATGAACTGGGGTTTATCTCGGACGTCATGAGCGGAATGGCGTTGGAGCTTAGTTCCCTCGAAGAGGATCAGCGTAAATTCGT
>Ga0192244_10621_pt1 | contig 12952 bp, 16 predicted proteins | sample Koala_Koa27_L3_FD_131234 | JGI IMG/M metagenome (GOLD analysis project Ga0192244, IMG submission 131234) | Enriched cells from koala feces incubated with labeled cellulose particles, San Francisco Zoo, California, United States - Koala_Koa2-7_L3 ... | reverse complement strand
CTCGGTCCGGACTTACTTTTGACCCCGCAACCGGCCTGACCGCGCCGGATACCGCCGAAATTCGCCAAGGTGTGGCCGAGGATTGGACGCAGGCCTTCCTCGACCCCGACCTGCCGCCCCTGGATACGGAGCCTACAGCTCCGGCTGGCCAGCTGATTGATGCCGAGGTCGCCGAAATCGAGGCCAAAAACGCGGAGATGCTCTATTTATCGAGCATGTTCAATCCGCGCGTCTCGGATGGGAGGTGGCAGGACGCTTTGGGCTACATCTATTTTTTGGAGCGCAAGCTTGACGAGCCGACCGTCGTCACCTGCCAGCTGACCGGCTTAAACGGTACCGTTATCCCGTACGGCGCGCTTGTGCAGTCCACTAACGGCTACACGCTAATCTGTAACCGCTCCGTCACAATCGGCGCGACCGGTACGGCCGAGACGACATTCCGCGTCTCGGAGCACGGCCCGACTGAAATCCCGCCGCAGACCGTCACCACTATCGTCACCACAATCCCGGGCTGGGACACCGTGGACAACGAGGCGGCAGGAGCGGTTGGCCGCGACCTTGAAACCCGCTCGGAGTTTGAGGCGCGGCGCGCTGACTCGGTGGCCGCGAATGCACACGGCTCGACCGGCTCGCTGTTTGGGACTATCGCCAACATCTCTGGTGTCCTTGATGTGCAGGTGCTCGAAAATATCGGGCCGGATCCGGTAACAAAGTACGGCGTCACCGTGCCAGGCCACGGCATTACGGTCTGTGTCTACGGTGGTGGGGACGAGGCCATTGCCGAGGCTGTTTATAGCAAAAAAGACAACGGGTGCGACACCGGTGGCAATACGAAAATCACGTACACGGCTACGGACTACCACAATGCCGTGTACGAGTACTTAATTTTGCGCCCGAGCCCAGTAAATTTTTGGATCAAGGTTACGCTGGGGGCAGGGAGCGCTCCTACGGATGCGCAAATAGAGGCGCTTAAGACTGCCCTCTACCAAGACTTTTACGGGCTCAACGAGCAGTCCGGCAATGCGCGCATCGGGCTCGCGTCAACCGTGTACGCCTCCCGCTTTTACTGCCCGGCCCTAGCCGTAGACGGCGTTGAAAATATCCAATCGATTAAAATCGCCTTGAGCGAGGAGACGCCGGATCCGGATGAGCTGGAGCAGGATGAGCTGGAGCAGGAGCCGGAGGCACAAGCCCCTGCCGCACCTGGCGACGACGAGTTTGGGGACGTGCTGACAATCAACGGCAATCAGGAGCCAGTTACGAGCACTGAAAATATTATCGTCGTAATAGTAGAGGACAACCATGGGGATGCACACTTGGCGAAATTGGCGAGACGTTAAAGACACGCGCGAGCTCGAAAATATCCGCGAGTTTACCAGCTACGCGATTCAAAGCCAGTACTCGGCGAGCGAAAGGATCCTAGCCTTGGCCGCTGGGTTTCAAGACCAGATTGACCCGCGCGTAGACGTCGACCTGTTTTACAGCGAAATGTTTGACATCTACACGGCATCTGGTGTCGGCCTCGATAACTGGGGCGTGATTTTGCAGATCGGGCGCACGATAAACGACACCGACACCGGGACAAACATTACGCTCGACGATGAATACTATCGCATGCTCCTGCTCTACAAGGCCATGGCCAACATCTCAGCCAGCACCGCCGCCGCGCAAAACGCCCTGCTCAAAATGCTAGTCAATACAGGCATCGCAGGCTTTCCACGCGCGGCCTACGTGATTGAGGTGGATACCATGGTGATACGCTGGGTGTTTGAGGACTATCTTGATGCCACGCAATCAGCCGTCTTCAAGGCCGCCGGCACCTTGGCCCGAGGGGCTGGGGTCGGCTGGGAGCTGTATGCAATCAACCCGGGGCAGGTATTTGGTTTTGACGGGTCGGAGATGCAGCCGTTTAATCAGGCGCCGTTTGCGCCGGACAATATTTTTGTATCTTGGAGGTCGTAACAATGGCAGAGTACAAAATGCCAAAATACCCGGTCCACCTTTTCAAAATGCCAATCGCAGACGATGGGGACAAAACGATACCGCCGGACGAGGCGTCTGATGCTGGCCGGGCATCTCTACCCGAGGGCTTTCCACAGGAGACGCAACTCCCGCTCACCGCAGGCGGCGTAGCACCTAACCGGCTCGATTTTCAGGGCATGTTTTATATGTTATCGGCGTTCGCATTTTGGCAGCAGTCCGGCGGAATGTTTAAATATAACAAAGAGTTAAACTATACCACTCCGGCCGTCGTGTATCACGAAAACGAGCTCTGGTGGTGCGAAAAAGATAACGGCCCGGCGACTGAGGCCGGTCCACAAGAGCCGGGGGCAGAGGGGCAAGAAGGGGAAGATGTGAGCCAATATTGGACGCCCCTTTTTTCGAAAATTTCCGGTGGTAACAACGGCGGGGGCCTTGTACCAGTAGGGACTGTCATTTGCGGGTGGTGGCAAGAGGCACCTGATGGGTACCTTGCGCTGGACGGCGGTGACTTTGACGCGACGAAGTACCCCAAGCTTGCCGCACTGCTAAACAACCCCCAAACGCTGCCAGACCTTCGCGGCTACTTTATCCGTGGCTACGACCCGAATGGGGTGACTGACCCTAATGGTAAAACGCGTGCGCTAGGCAGCAAACAAACCGACGCTATCCGCAATATCACAGCACACTGGATATGCGATTCTGAGTTAAGGACCGGGAGCTGCGAAGGCTCAATTTATTATATCAGGTCGATATCTCGATCCAATGGCGCATCTAATCATAGTAGTGCAGATAGTGGTGAGTGGGGATTCGACGCCTCCCGCGTAGTGCCAACGGCCGCTGAAAACCGTCCCGTAAACGTTTGCCTTTTATACTGTATCAAACATGACTAGGGGGGCACCATGCCGACAAAATTTCAATATGTACCGACCTCCGGGGACCTCTCCGGAGCGTCGTTCGAAGACCAAACAGAACGCGCATTTAATGAGCTAGGCGCTGAAATTGACGAGTTTTCGCAGGTTGCGAATGATGCCAGTGATATAGCTAAGCAAGCGCTAGAAACCGCGCAAAATGCCGAAACAACGGCAAGCGAAGCGGAGGCGAAGGCGGAAAGCGCGCAACAGCAAGCGGACGAATTGGAAGCAAGGGTTGATGAGTTAGAAAGTGATGTCGAGGAGGCGCAAGAAACCGCTGACAAGGCATTGGAGACCGCAGAAACCGCCCAAACGCTAGCAAATACTGCCTCTGGTGTAGCAACCGCCGCGCAAAATGCCGCAACAGAGGCCTTATCCGCAAGCGCCGAAGCCAACGCCACAGCTAACAATGCCCTGATTGTCGCAAATAGTGCAATGTCGTCATCTAGTGGGACGTCTGGAGTCTACACCACGGTTGTGGACGAGGTTGATGCGGATGACTACTGGGAGGAGGTCGGCGAGTACTTTGTGACGGCGCCGAAAAGTGGCAGCGCGGGCGACGACGAAGACTCGGAAACTCCGGACGCCACGAATTTTCCAATTTCCCCCCCGCTCTGGTTTAGGGTCGAAATTACCGACACGGGTACAAGCGTGACGCAAACATGCTGGCCGGCGAGCGAGGACGAGGCCCCGGACGACGAGGTGGAAGAGGAGGAAGGCGAAAGCGGAGGCGATGACGCTACTGAAGATGACTCGACCGCTACGGACTCTTTTGGGATTTACACGCGCGTAGGGACGATAACACAAACGCTGACCGACGGCGAGGAGACGTTCGAATTCGCGGTCACGGTTACCGAGGAGGAGCAGGAAGAGGAGGAGCCGGAAGAGGAGCCGGAAGAGGAGCAGGAAGAGGAGCCGGAAGATGAAAACGGAGACTCCGACGGCAATGGCGATGCCGACGACGACGACGATGCCGACGACGACGAAGATACCGAGGGCGACGAAGGCTCAGAACCCGAGCCGGACGAGTCAATAACAATCGGCGTCCTTAAGGTAACGGCCAGCGAGAGCGGCACATTGACCGCAACGTTCACCGACGGCGAATCTTCGGGCGATGACGAGGCTGGCGGCGAGGGAAACGGCTCCAGCGACGAAATCGCCAGCGCCGAAGAAAGCGCCGAAGAAGACGGCGAGACTGAAACACCGGCCTCCCCAATAACCGGCGGATTCGAAGCCAAGGGCACCGTAGGCGCGTATCTGTTCGGAACGCTGACGTTTACCTTTGTGGATGACAATGCCGAAGATGGTGAGAGTAGCGAAAACCAAGGCGGGGCCGAAGACCAGGTCGATGCCGACGCCGAAGACGAGGACGACTCCGACGAAACACCAGCCGCCCCCGCCTTCCCGGACTGCGCAATCTCGGTAGACGGCGAAAGCGTCATCACCGTCCAAAACGGCGCGGCATACTACACCAACGCATACGCAACGGCTGATACCGCCACCCTGCAGTTCGAAAGCATCGAGCTGACCGACAAGACCATTACCTGTGGCGTCCGCATCTTGTGGACCGATACTGATGAGGCTGACGTTTCGTGGTCCGACTGGAGGTCCGGCGGTGGGGGGAGTGCTATTCCGAGCGGCGTCATTGTCATGTGGAGCGGCGAGATAAAAGATATCCCGTCCGGCTGGGCGTTGTGCAATGGGGAAAACGACACGCCGGATTTGCGCGACAGGTTTGTCTTAGGGGCTGGGGATGGGTACGAGCCCCATGAGAAAGGCGGCTCGAAAACACCTACAGTGACTGCGGAGACGGTGTTAACTGATGAACAAATGTCTGCGCATACACATCAGGTGCCGGTCTATGTCGGTGGGGGGGAGTACGACAGAGATGTTTATGCCGCGTATGCTGGGTTTACCCATGCAAACAGTACAATATCTACAATGTCATCCGACGAAGGCGGCAGCCAAGGCCACACGCATACGATAATTACGCGCTCCGCTGATGACAATGCTGACACCGAGGATGAGGCTAGTAGCGTTGCCGATGACGACGCCGATGCCGACGACGGCTTCCTTCCGCCATATTATGCGCTGGCGTACATTATGAAACTATAGGAGTAGCGCGATGAGCTTTGACACATATGGTACATCCGCAATCACCGTCTCTATCCGCGATAACAAGGTTGTTGTGGATGGCAAAATGTATACGGTAGATTTTGGTGATGCGCGCAGAAACCTCGGCTACGACCTCGTCTCGTGGAATAACGGGAGCGCTGGCTTTACCCAGGCCTTCCCCGGCATCCGAGTAAAAACGTTTAATGGGACGGAGGAGGAATATAATCAATTCGTCGCTCCGCACGTCAAGCTCTGGGAGGAGGCGAAAGAGGCGGCGGAAAAAGCCGCTGAAGAAGCAAAAGAAGACCTAGCCGCCGCGCAAGCCAAGGCCGAGATGACGGCCGCGAACATCGAGTCAATCAGGCATATACGCGCGGTATTGCTTGCGCTGGCTGAGGCTAATAAGGATGTGTGCGAGGAGTGCGAGGAGGCTCTGAAGGCGTTGAAGGACGCTGAAGAGCGGGTCGCGAGCCTTAGCGCTGGATCTGAAGGGTAGCGGCGTACACGAATGGGGCAAAAATGCGGGCAAAAATAGCAATGGTCAAGTAAAAAATCAATAAAAAACAGGCTTGTACGGAGTTTGTGCGTTGTCATGCCTGAACTCCGAAAAATAGTCCCTACAAGTCCCATGATGTCCCCAAAGGCATTGTGGGACTTGCTTTTTGCGCGGTGTTTTGTGCCTGTATGTGCCTTGACGTCCCTTGACGTCCCACTCACGATTGGGGCAAAAAGTGGGGCAAATCTGACCAAGCATGATTTTGGAGGATATTTTGCCCCAGCTGACCGTTGCAAAGCTTAGAGCCATAAGGACTGACGGGAAAATACGGCGATATTATGACGGACGTGGCCTGTACATTGAGACGAGCGTGGCCGGAGGAAAATATTGGCGCTGGCGGTACACCTTTGGCGGGAAAGAAAAGCGCTTGAGCCTCGGCGCATGGCCTGACGTATCACTGGCAGAGGCGCGGGAGAAATGCGACGACTTTCGCAAGCTGCTAAGACGTGGGATTGACCCAGGTGCGCAGGTAGATAGGCGTCGCGGGGACAACGCTATCACGTTTCGGGCTGTGGCCGCTGAATTTATCGCAAACAAGCGCCATGTGTGGTCGCCGAACCATGCCACGGCGTCCGAAAACCTCTTGGCGCACGACGTATACCCGTACATCGGCTCCGCGCCGATAAAAGCGATCAAGCCGCCGGACGTCCTTGCCGTTTTGCGCAGGATCGAGGAGCGCCGCGCGTTTACTGTTGCAAGCCGAGTGTTTGGGCTCTGCTCAATGGTTTTTCGCTATGGGGTCTCGACCGGCGCCGTTGACTCGGACCCATGTCGCGACTTGCGTGGAGCCTTGGTCCATCATGCGAGGGGGCAGCACGCCGCGCTGACAAAGCCAAAAGACGTTGGTGTCCTCATGCGCGCGATTGACGACTACAAGGGCTCTGGCATCGTTCGCGCCGCGCTTGCGTTTTCGGCGTACACATTTTGCAGGCCCGGGGAAATACGGCACGCGGAATGGTGCGAGGTCGACTTTGATGAGATGGCGTGGACCGTCCCGGCCGCGAAAATGAAAACGCGCGTTGAGCACTACGTCCCGCTGTCTAGGCAGGCCGCTGGTGTGCTTTTGGATATTAGGCCGCTGACTGGTGGCGGGCGGTACGTTTTCCCAGGCCCGCGCGGGAGAAAAATCCCGCTGTCGGAAAACGCAGTAAATACGGCGCTGCGGAGCATGGGCTACACAAAAGAGCAGATGACCGCGCATGGATTCCGGGCCATGGCCTCTACGCTGCTCAATGAGCTCGGATACAGGCTAGATGTGATCGAGTCGCAGCTAGCCCATAAGGGAGCTGACAAAATTAGGGCCGTCTACAACCGCGCGGAATATATGGCTGAGCGCCGCAAGCTCATGCAGGATTGGGCCGATTATCTGGATGGGTTGCGTGGATAAAAAATAAAAAAAAAGACAAAAAAAATAAAAAAAGGTTGACAAAGACAAAAAAAGACATTACATATTAATCAACGAGGGGGGGGAATGGAACCAACCTCGAAAACAGAAGGAGCACGGAGATGACAACCCAAATTACCACCACAGCCCCCGAAACCAACGCTAAGGGATTCGTCGAGTTCGAAACTCGCCAATGGGACTGGAATGGCGATCGCAACACATGGGCTCGCTATGATGCCAATACCCGCAAGTTGACCGTCCAGCTCGCCGGAAAGGGTAACATCTCCCCGGATTTCGAAGCCGAATTTAGGGCATTTTGCGAGTCCTACGGCATCACCCTGCGCTGGTACGGAGACAAGCAAGTCATAACGCTGCCCGAATAGGCTCAACAAATTGGTGCAGGGGGGGGTAGCCGCCCCCCCACCAAAACAATCAATCCCCAGAGGAGGGACATCATGGCTAACACTACACTGATCGATATCATCAGTCAACTACTTAACCGGCCGTACGCAGATGATATCCGGCTCAACGATGGCGCGGATACTTGGGACCTCTATAACCTATATGACGCAGTAGCGCAGGATGATGACGGCCGCGAATATCACGAGATTGACGGCGACATCTACGAGGTCAAGGCTGATGGGTATATTGGTAACCGCATTTACAAGCGCGTTGACGCACAAAGGAGTAGCACCATGTTTCGGCTGACGAATTGCCACCACAACCCGGAGACGGTCAACGAAACCTTTGAAACGATTGAAGACGTCGCCGCCTTTTTGGCCAGCAGGTACGGCTTAACCTATAACCGCCACCAAACTGCCCGCGAATATCTCAGCCTGTTTTGCGGGCCTGGCGAAACGCTCGACGAAGACGGTGTGCCCGCATACCTCGCTGATGATGACACGCCCGAAAGTGACCGCAAGCGGCTCGCGGAATTTTTGACCGCAATGATTAGTCTGCGGGTTGGCTGGGATGACTCGATCGTCGACAATACTGAGGTCGATGGCCGCTTTTACCGCGCGGCAGACTACAGCCTTGCGCAGTTTGCACACGATTGCGCACACGACAAGGCCTTGGAGCTAGTTGAAAATTAACGGTACCAGAGGGGGGTTTCGGCCCCCCTTTTTTACAGGAGGCGCACCATGACTAAAAAAGACCTGCGCTATGCGTTTGTTTTTCTGTCGCTCCACGCCGAAGCGAAGCTTATATACGCAACCCCGCAGCCGTGCCATTTTTTTGACGCGACAGGCAAAATAGTGGCAACATGGCCGTCTAGCGTACTTGTCTATAATAGCTTGCCTGTCGTCCCCCGCGCTCGCACTCTTATTTTTAATGCCGTGCTGGCCTGCCCGCGCCAGTTTTGGCAGTATCGCGATCATCTTGGAGCGCTAACATATCACCCGCTACCGTCCTGGTGCGAACCATTTTTGGCGCAAAACGGTGACAGCGTACACAACGGCCAAGACGCCCCGAACGTTGACAAGGTTATACGCGCGGTCATGTCGACAAATACATTTATCCTGTCTCTTGCTGACGGGATGGCTCAAAAGCCAGGGCCACATATGCCACAGCCAAAATATACCTTGGCCGAGGACAAGGAGGCGCTTAAGGCTTTGGAGATAGTCCAAATGGCCTACCCGCGCCAAGTTGATGCGGCGGCTGCAATCGGCCTGTCACGCACCGCGTACCGAGCAACGTTTTTGGACCGCGAGCGCAAGATGACGCAAAAGATGCGCGACAATTTGTTGCAGGCCGCGAGGGAGTGTTGATTTGCGGCCAAAAAAAATTTTATCTTTTTTATTTTTTTTACTTGACAATATACCATTACAGTATTATATATTAATTAAGCAAGGAGCAATAGAGATGTTAACACAAGCCTACATCCCCCAAGACACCGACCTTAGGATAATCGCGATTAACGATACTGATGCCGACCACCTTGACGACGTGACCGCCAGCATGCGCACCCTCGGTGCCCCTGACATCCTCGCTGTTGACATGCGCGACCTGTACGGGGCCTGGGTTGCCCTGGAGGGGTCGCACAGGCTGGCCGCCGCGAGCCTTTTGGGACTGCGGCCCAACATCATCCCCGTTGACTACTCGGACGACACCTTGGCCGACGCGGGCGTGGTGGATGACTCGGCCGACGATTTTACCGTAGCCGAAATATGCGACGACGCTTACAGCCGCGCGCACCTTGAGTATGTTTTCCCCCCGGTGTACGCGGACTAGCGCAGCCGGGCAATCTTAACCTGGAGGGTAGGACGATGCAAATAACCAACCGGACTGGTGATTGGCGGAGGCGTGGCGTGGAGAAACGCGATTATGAAACCAAGAGCCGCAGGCTATTTATGGCCATGCGCCCTAGCCTGCACGATAGCGTCAAACAACTGGCAGCTGAAAATGGTGTATCGGTAAGCGATACAATCCACCAAATCCTTGAGGACTACATTGCTTACTGGCGAGAGCGGGGAGAGTCGGAAAGGTAAAACAAACAAAAGCCCCGGTTTTAAGGCCGGGGCTCTTGCATGGAAGGAATACGGAGGTATGTATGAGTAAGACAACTTTTTAGCTACCGCACCCCGCCGCCATTGTCAAGTAAAAATCTCACACTATTTTGGCGCGGTCAACTTTTTCGGCAGCCGCTCGTACACCTCCCGCAAATCCTCCAGCCTCCAAACAGGACTTTTGCCGATGTAGCGCGGTTTTGGGACGATGCCGCGCATAATGTTACGGTAAAACGCCGTCCTTGACATGTCGCCCAAGTACCGCATGGCCTCCGCGGCCCTAAGGAGCCGCCCACCGTCACCCAAAAAATCCTGGACCTGGCCCACTTGCATATCTTGCGTCATCTCACACCTCCGCTGGCTGATCTACTGGCGCCTTGCCGTTATGCTTTTGCGCGGCCCCTCGCGCAGGCTTATCCGCAGACTGGTCCGGGAGCGCCGTGGCAAGCTCAAAATAATCCTCCCGCTTTGCCGCACCGTCCTTGATAGCCGTATAGATGCGGCGCAACTGCGCAAGCTCCGTCTCAATCGCCGCATCCAGCTTATGCCCGAGCCTGCGCTCAAGCATCTCCGTGGTGATGCCGAGCCCCTGAAACGCCGTGGCCATTTTGCGCACGCGGTCAACAAGAGGGACGTCACCGCCAGCCCGTTGCATGGTCTCTTCGCATGCCTTAACGGCAGCCTCGGTGATATCACCCGGGATTATCTGTAAAATGCAGGCGCGGACGCGGCGGCTCGCTTGATTGGCGACCAGCTCGTAGACGTCGCGCGGGTCGGTCAAGCCCTTACCACCCTGGCGCGTTGACCGGACGTGCTGGACGCGAAACGTACGGCACGCGCGGGAGTTGCTCTCCTTGTCGAAAGCGTAACACTCAACGTCCGTATACCCAGGACCGCTGCCAATCTCACGGTATCCGTAATCTATATTGCCCCACGCGTTTGCGAGCACTTCGGCGAGCCTGATGCTGGGACCGGTAACGGTAGCGCCTCCGCGCGGGTATGCGTAGACCGCGCTCTCGGCGAGGCTCTGGCGCTTGCAGGCGGCCATGATGCGCGTATAAGCCGCGTATTCGTCGCGCGGGTAACGCTTGGCAATCGCCATGCTGGCCTGCACCTCTGCGGCCGCCCGAAATTCGTCGACCGAGGCAAGGGCGTGGCCTCCCGCCGGGGCCGTGGGCTGGGGAAGGCCGCCATTGCCGCCAGGGACGGGCAGGCCGGTGAAAATCTGCACGTTGTCGTAGTTAAATGCCGCTTGCTGAGCCATGTTACACACTCCTCTTGGGTAATATTTTGCGATGGGCTGGGATATATGGGCAGGTAAAGTAGTAGCCGCAAAACCGCGCTGAGCATGTCCACGAGTCGCGCTCGGCTGGTGGAAAAATGCCGGCCCGGATGCTGGCCGTCATGACGCCGAACTGGCGGATAAGGATTTGCATGTCCTCATCTGTGCGGCTGGTCGTGATGGTTTGGAGCACTGGCGTCTTGTTGCTAATCAACACGTCAAAAAGCAGCTCCTCAGGGTAGTCGCCGGTCACCTCTTTGACGGCCTCGCGGTATATCGTAGGCTGCGGCGAAGCGTGAGCCTTATCGTCGGACCACCTCTTGCCGCTGGTCTTAAGGTCGCGCAGCTTGTGGTCCGTGGTGTAGCAGTCAAGGATCGCCATGACCGGTAACACCACGCCAGGTATGTCAAGCGTCACGCGATGCTCAACCAGCTCCGGCATGATGGACGGGGCGAGCTCGCGGCGAAATAGCGTCGCCAGCAAGACGGCATCGTCCTTACCCCGCGCCATGGCCGCCTTTGCCCCGGGTACCTCGTCCGGCGCGAAAAAAACGCCGTCAGCGAGCGCCTTGTCGTAGGCCTCGGCAGCCGCGTCCTGCACTGCGTCAAGCGGTAGGTCCTCCCCTGTCCGCATCTTGACCTTAAAATTGGCCTCCGCAGCCTTGTGGACGCCGGAGCCGACGCGGGCGGCGATGCCGGGGGGGATTATCTCCCCCTCGACATACCGGCGCCGCCACTGCTCCCCGCACCGCTGAAATGTGGTGAGCTGGGAGACGGACAGGTGATTAATCATGCCGCCGCCCTCCGTACGGCCTCGAGCTTTTTGCGGAGCTCGCCCGCTTCGCGCCGCGCATTTTCGGCGTCATCGATCGCGTCGATTTGCGACTGCACGAGATTGGCTATGGTGTCCGCATACGCGTGTGGGAGATCATCCACGGTCCACTCCGACTTGCACATCGTGCAAAAGTATTTTTCGTCGCCCTCTGACCGCCAGAGGAAGGCATCAAATTCGCCCTCTTGACACTCTGGGCAAGGCCAGCTTGTCGGCGCCGCCGCCGCGCACGTTTCGGTCTCGTCCTCGCCAGGGCATGGAAACGGTCCCACCCCGCTAAACGTGCACTCACCGCTGTAGCCGTTTTCGTTCGGGCAACCCATACCGTAACACATAACCTATACCTCCCCTTCGATCCGTGAAATGATGCGAGTTAAATCGTCCACAAGGGCCGTCTGCCCGTATTGCCTTGCCCATGCCAGCGCCAGCCGTACCCACGCGGCGGCCACTTTTTGCGTGGCCGGGTATTTTGTTGCCTCGTACGCCAGCGATAGGGCGCGGCCCCGGATAAAACCGGCTGTCTCGTCAAAAGTGTGTCTCATGTTACCTCCGTGATTTGGTTCACCCTCCCGCCCCGGCTCGCCAATGGGCTGGGCTTGGCGGGTTTGCGTTGTTGTTGATGTTAATCTAAGGCAATTTGACTTATTCGTCAAGACAAAAATAGGCTTTTTTGGCTTAATCTGCGCAAAAAAAATCCCGCCGGAGCGGGTGAAGAAGATACCAATTGGTATAATTATCCTACATAGTTATTTTTGCAAATCTTTTTTGGGCGCAGAATGCTCAAGCATCCGACCTTGAGCTATGCCGCACAGCTCGAGGAAACTCATACCCATGGCCATAACTAAGTCATAAGCATCATCTACCTGCAACCCCCTGGGCTCGGCACCGTTTCTGATTTTGCGCAATTTTGTGCCTGGGTCCTTTTTGTTTGGCCAGGCTCTTTCCGCGAGTGGCTTATGCCGAAACCCGTTTTTTTCAGCGATTTCAGTGATTACCGCGACAAGACAGCGTTCGAATTTATTCCCATCCATGTCGAAATTTTACCTGTCCCGAGGCAGGGCTCAATTGGCCAAAAAAACTATTGCAAAATAAGTCAACTTGACTTAGTATTTTGTGACAGGAGGATGCCATGAACAATGACCTAGATATGGCGTTTGCAACTTTGCGGGAAAGGTATTGCTCGCATTACCAGGCTGCAGTGAACATAGGTATTGCCCCGGACCACTACCGCAAAATGCGCAACGGACGAGCCAACATCCCGCAGCGAACTGCCGACTACATCATTTTAAAGGCTAAGGAAGTGCAATCGATGCAGGCACAGGACCAGCGCGAATCTCTTACCCAACCAGTATCATCATAACCTTACGCGGGTAACGAAATTA
>Ga0192244_10617_pt1 | contig 13043 bp, 6 predicted proteins | sample Koala_Koa27_L3_FD_131234 | JGI IMG/M metagenome (GOLD analysis project Ga0192244, IMG submission 131234) | Enriched cells from koala feces incubated with labeled cellulose particles, San Francisco Zoo, California, United States - Koala_Koa2-7_L3 ... | reverse complement strand
ACCCTTTGAGAATCAGGAATTCCTGGCCTGCCTGCGGGCGGTGCTGCGCAGGCAGGCCGACATCACCCCTGACTCATTTACATATGGTGATCTGCTCCTCACCCCCTCCACCTCACAGCTGTCATGCAACGGGCGGGCGGTTTCCCTAAGCGCCAGGGAACTGGAACTGATGCGTCTCCTGATCCAGAACTGCAGCCAGTTTCTTCCCAAAGAAATGCTGCTGATGAAGGTGTGGGGATATGATTCCAGTGTAAATGCAAACAGTGTGGAAGCCTATATCTCCTTTCTCCGCAAAAAGCTTTCCCTGCTGGATTCTTCTGTCCGCATTACCGTTGTCCGGAATATCGGTTACCGGCTGGAGGTGTCATAATGATAAGAAAGCTGCGTTGGAAATTCGTTGGCATCATGATGACCATCATCACCATTTTTCTGGTTCTTATTTTGACGACCCTTTATTACTCTGCCCAGCTTAACTACCGCAGTCAAAGCATGGACACCCTGCACTCAGCCATCAAGGAAGTCAAGGAAGCCTCATCCGGCAATCCCCCTCCTCCTGCCCCAAGATCCGGGCCTCCTCTGCCCGCAAGAGAGGCCTCCCCCATTCTGGTGGCGGATGTAAAAACAGACGGCTCCATTTCCATTGTAAAAAACAGGATCTTCAGTGTGGACAACAGTGAATTGGAAATGCTTATTGCCCTGGCTGATCAGCAGGAAGGATCATCCGGCACTATGAAGGACCGGCATCTTCGGTTTCTCTGTGATAAGAAACGGCCGGGCGGCGCTGTGCGGTACGCATTTGTGGATATTTACGCGGAGCAGAACTCCCTGTACTGGCAGGCCATTCATTCTGTCATCATTGGCGGCTGCGCCTTTGGAGCATTTTTCATCTTCTCCGTCCTCCTGTCAAAATGGGCGGTAAAACCTGTGGAAACCGCCTGGAAACGACAGCAGCAGTTTGTGGCGGACGCTTCCCACGAACTTAAAACCCCTCTGACCGTCATCCTGTCCAATGCCAATATGCTGGTCCACACACCCGATATCCCCTCAGGCAGGAACCACCAGAGAATCGAGCACATCCAAGCCGAAGCCATACGCATGAAGCAACTGCTTGAAAGCCTTCTCACCCTTGCCAAAAGCGATTCCGGTGAGCAGCCCTGGGAACACTCCCGCATAAGTCTCAGTTTCATTGTAAACAGCAGTATCCTTTCATTTGAACCGGTTGCATTTGATATGGGCAAATATATTTCCAGCCAGGTGGAGGATTCCATCGAGATGGACGGGGACGAAAAGAAATTAAGGCAGCTGACTGATATTCTTTTGGATAATGCCTGCAAATACAGTGCCGAAGGCAGCACCATCCTGGTAAGCCTATCGCGCAGCGGCCCCAAGGAGGCCCTTCTCTCTGTCTCCAATGAAGGATGTCCCCTGTCCGAGGATGAAATGCAGCATATTTTTCTAAGGTTTTACCGGGCCGACCCCTCCAGGGGCGGTATCCCCGGCTATGGACTGGGACTATCCATTGCCCGCAGCATTGCATCGGAACACGGAGCCCGGATCGATGTGACAACAGACGGCGTAAAGAGAAACTATTTTTCAGTCAGGATCCCTGTATGCTTACCTAATACATTGGGCTGACGCTGCGGGACCATGGTATCAGATAAAAACACCGGACCAGCAGCGTTCACTGCATAAATCCGGTGTTCCATTTATTCATACTTTTTGTGTTTGTTTAATATCTGTTTTTATATCTGCTCACACTGATTGATTTTTACCTCCCCCTGCTCCTCCGCCTCCTTGGGCAGCCAATCCGCTTTCACATAATAGATCAGCATACCGATGGCGCAGATGACCCAGGTAACCGGCCAGCCTGTAAGAACCACAAACATGTTGTGGGTCATGGGGACCGCGATCATGAGATAAATCTGTCTCAGGACCACAAAGCAGCCCAGCATAAAGAACATTGGGATCTTGGAAAGCCCTGCCCCTCTTAATGCACCGTTGAGTATCTGGATCACAGGAAGGATGATGTAGGCTGTGGAGAATATCCGGAGCATACCGCTTCCATTGGCGATCACCTGGGCATCATCCGTAAAGATGCTGATGAGGAATGATGCAAAGAAATACATACAGACAGAACCCACAAGAATCACCAGGGAACACATGGCCCAGGCGGCCCAGATTCCCTTTTTTACCCTTTTATACTTGCGTGCTCCTATGTTCTGGCCCACAAATGTTGTGATGGCCATATTAAAACTCTGAAGCGGAAGCTGCAGGAATCCATCGATCCTCAGCATGGCGGAATACCCGGCCATGGCTGCCGCGCCAAAGAAATTAATATAGGACTGCACCACCACATTGGAAAAGGATGTGATGCTCTGCTGAAGGGCTGCGGGAAATCCCAGGGACACGATCCGGCGGACCATTTTTTTATGGAAACGCACCTTGCGCAGCTCGATCCTGTAATCCTCCTGAGTGTGCATCAGTTTATACAGGACCATGGCCGAGCTGACTGCCTGGGCAATGATGGTGGCAATGGCCACACCTGCAATCCCCATGTGGAACCCACATACAAACAGAAAATCCAGGGCAATATTCACGAGACTGGCCACAGCCAGATAGATCAGGGGATGTTTTGAATCCCCCACTGCCCGCAGGATGCCTGCGCCCATATTATAGAATAGGGAAAATGTGATTCCGCCAAAATAGATCAGCAGATACAGGGAAGAATGGGGCAGCACCTCTTCCGGCACCCCGATGGCCCGCAGCAGAGGTTTGGTGAGAACCATGCCCGCTCCCGTGAACACTATGCTGAGAAGCGCTGTGAGAGCCACAGAGCTGTGAACCGCCCTGCTTATCTCCTCTTTTTGCTTTCCCCCAAAATATTGCGATATGACCACGCCGGCGCCTGCTGAAAGCCCCATAAAGAACCCCACCAGCATGTTGATCACCGGCGTGGACGCCCCCACAGCGGCCAGCGCATTGGTATTCACAAAATTTCCAACCACATAGGAATCCACTGTGTTATAAAGCTGCTGAAAGAAGTTTCCTATGAGCAGTGGAATTGAAAACCATAGTATGGACTTAAATATACCACCCTCAATCATATCCGTATCTGACTGTTGCAATACTACACCCCATTTCCCCGGTCTGCCATGCCTATGGCCTACCTGTCTTTCTGTTTTTGCCATTCCTTTTATCATACATCATTTTTCCAGTATTTTCTATCCCCATCTTACTGTTTCAGCCATACTTCCCGCTATTCCTAGCTATTTACAGAGAAATTCAGCCATCTGCATTTCCCCCTATTCCACTTTGATCGCATACTTGATCACATGATCCTTTTTGTTCTCAAATACATCATATGCTTCCATTATATGATCCAGCGTTGTCCTGTGGGTGATCAGGCAGCCGGTATCCAGGCGGCCCACCCGGATCAGCTCCATGATCTGTCCGCAGCAGGACGCATCCACGCCGCCTGTCTTAAACACAAGATTCTTACCGTACATATCCGGCAAAGGCAGTGTCTGGGCCTCCCCGTACATGGCCACCACACACACCACTGCGTTAGGTCTGGCAATCTTCCAGGCGGTCTGGAATGTGTCCCTGCCTCCGGCCGCCTCTAAAACAGCATCCGCCCCCCGTCCATCTGTCAGCCGTAGGATCTCCTGCTCCACATTCCGGCTGAGGGGATTTAAGGTCACGTCCGCAAGCCCCCGGGCCTTGGCCAGCTCCAGACGCTCATCCGACACATCCACTGCGATCACCCGGGCCGGGCCATACAGCCGGGCGCACATAAGGGTGCACAGCCCCGTGGGTCCTGCCCCTAAGACGGCCACGGTATCGGCAGGCTTGATCTCAGCCAGGGCAGCGCCCCAGTAGCCGGTAGAAAGCAGATCCCCGGTAAACAATGCCGCCTCATCCGTCACAAGGTCGGGTATCTTTGTCAGCCCATTGTCGGCAAAGGGGATCCTTACATACTCCGACTGCCCGCCGTCTATGCGGCATCCCAGCGCCCATCCGCCGTGTTCGTCCGTGCAGTTGTTCACATAGCCCCTTTTGCAGAAATAGCATTCCCCGCAAAAAGTCTCCACATTGACAGCCACCCGGTCTCCCGGCCTGACCCCCTTGACCCCTGCTCCTATCTTCTCCACGATCCCCACAAACTCATGTCCCAGAATAGTACCCGGCACAGCCTTTGGCACGGCTCCGTGTTTGATATGTATGTCGCTGGAGCAGATGGTGGTAAGGGTTACTTTGATAATGGCATCCTGGGGATGCAAAAGCCTTGGAACCGGGCGCTTCTCCAGGACAATATTCCCTTTGCCTTGATATACGGCTGCTGTCATTAATTGTTCTGACATATGTCTCCTTTCATGGTGCTGCACTCTGTTATTACAGATACCCCGTCCACAATCACAGTGATCAGGGAATCCTCCCGCCCCAGAAGGCGGTCCGCTGTGCGGATCCCTTCCTCCACGCTTCCCGCAGGTATCATGTGCATTTCCCTGACCAGCTGACCGGGCATATCAGAAATATATACCACCCTGGCCTTCTTAAGCACCCTGGCAAATATCTGTGACTGCCACTGGTCAACAATGGTCCGCTCTGCCGGCGTTTTCAAAAATTTTTCCAGAATCCTGTCCTCGTCCGCTTCCTCCCTGAAGGTGCGGTAAAACGCCTCCCCGCCATGGCCGTCCTCTGATCTGGCTGCCATGATGATCACTCCGCCTTTCTTTACAATGGTCTCTGCCGCCGTCATTCCCTTTACAGCCTGATACATGTTCTGATCCAGGGGATACCCGCCATTGGTCACGATCACAATATCAGACGGATCCGCACTGACCTTACACAGCGGCAGCAGCCATTTCCTCCCCTCAATATGGGCCTGGTCGCAATCCCCGCTAAAGCAGTTGAGAATGATATGATCTGAGTTAAGGACCACATTAACAATAAAAGCCAGCCCTGCCCTGCGGGCAGCGTAAAGCATGTCACGGTGCAGGGGATTGCCCTGGATCCGGCCGGTCCTGGCACAGCTGTCAGCAATAAAGGCGGAATTGTGGTTATACAGTACTGTTTCCCTGGCCGCCACGCCGGGAAGCACGCTTTTTCGTCCCCCTGAAAATCCGGCAAAGAAATGGGGTTCAATGAACCCCTCAGCAACCAGCAGATCCGCCTCCGCTGCCAGCCGGTTCAGAATCAGACGCCCTCCTGAAGGAAGATAACCCAGATCCACCAGCTGTTCCCTGTCGTCACAGTCATGGACCACGATCTTTTCCTTTCCCACAATGTCCCCGCCGAATTTTGCGCTCATCTCCGCCTCCGTCATGCCACGGTGGCAGCCGGTGGCCACCAATATGGTTATATCCGCCCCGGGATTCCCTTCCCGGATCTCACTGAGGATCAAAGGCATGGTGATCCTGCTGGGCACCGGCCTTGTGTGGTCCGAGGTAATGACCACGATCCTCTGCCTGCCCCGGGCCAGTTCCCTTAACCGTTTGCTCCCTATGGGATGCTCCAGGGATTTCCTGACCAGCTCCTCCTCAGAAAACTCCGGCACATACCGGTTAAGCTTTGTGTTCAGCACAGCCCTGATCCGTTTCTTGGAAATGTCTGCCTGCAGCAATCCCCTTCCATAGGGAAGGCTGATCTGTTCTGTAATTTCTTCCATACCTTCCATACCCCTTTTCCTTTATTGCGGCGATTCCCGGACCGGATCTCACTCCTGCCCTTTCCAAATTCATACCTGTGTTCAATTATAGCATTAAATCCCGTATTTTTATAGATGATATGTCATCAGATTACATCCGTTCCATCCCTATGGCGGGAAAGACAGGGACAACAAGATTGCCGGATCCATATCCTGAAAGGGATATGAACCCGGCATCCGCAATATCTGTATCAGCTTATCTCTTCTTATAAACGCTCCATCCGGCTTTACACCTTGATGCGCGCCGCGATCTCACTTCCGATGGCAAGGCGTACATCATCCCGTCCGATGATGGTGCTGTTCCATCCCTGGCCAAACACGCTGATGGTGCTTCCTTCCTTTATATCATATTGGTTCATGAGCTCCATCACCTGGGGCGCCCCAAACATCCACTTAATGGTGCATTCAGTTCCTGCCTTAACTTCTGTCAATGACTGCATAGCCCTACCTCCATGTATCTTGATCTGTCAGATTTATTGTGCCCTGCTTTTCCGGTATTATCCTGGTCTGATTATAGTTTAATTCTCACAACGTCTGTTAGTCAATGGCAATATGGGTTAGGCGATTTTAATCTTTTTTTGGATATCTTGGCGGCAAAAAGGCAGCGCCTTCCGGCTGGTTTTCCAGCCATTGGGCGCTGCCTGTATTTTATTTCACTCCATGTTTGATTCCATTTTTACTGATTATCAGGACTCTTCTTCCTTCCGCTTCTTGCTTATGGCTGTCAGCATCAGTAAGATACCGGACATCACCATGGTTAATGTTGATTTGGCATAACCCTGACCGGTTTTGGGCAGTGGTGCCAGCGGTACTTCATCATCCTCGATGGTAGTAAATGGTGTTTCGGGAAGTGGTGCCAATGGTACATCCTGGGGATTAATGCTTACTACTCCCGGTCCTCCGTCTGTCTGAGTATAGCGTCCGGCTCCGCCGGAAGTGCTTCCGCCTCCACCGCCGCTGCTTCCGCCGCTTCCACCGGTGGATCTGAAGTTTGCAATAAATATGGTATCCTGTACAAATGAATCAGCTTTCACTGCATCTGTATTAATGTAGGTCTTACCTGCATTTCCATCAATACTCCAGTTGTTGAACGTGTATCCGCTGTTGGCGCCTGTGGTAACATCTGCCCTTGGGTGAGCCGGTGTTACACTGCCAACCTTGATGATCTCATTGGTCTCCGGATCCCTGGTGATCTGCTGGATGGTGTGAACCTCACTGGTGGTCCCGCTGACGGTTCCGTTATTGCCTGCCACATACGTAAAGGTGATCTGATATTTATCAGGTATTCCATCCGGGGTCTGCGGGTCCTTCCCGCCAATATCATCTAATACATAATATACCTTCACAAGATTGGCGTTGCTGTCAGAACCTGCTGTCCTGGGGCCGTTGGCGCTTTCAAAGATATAGTTCCTGCCGTTAAAGTCTCTTGGCACTGTGGTAAATGGAATTTCTGTTCCGAATGTTACATTGTCCTTGGTATCAACTTCACCTAAGACTCCGTCATAGTAGTATTCAACCCTGTAGCTTAAATCGCCTCTCATGGCAAAGTGGGCTGTATAGGTATCTGCTTCAAATACCTGAGTTTCAGAATTCTTCTTTGGAATAAAGGTTTCATCCACTCCTACCTTCTCACCGGCCTCATTAGTCCAATGGGTAAATACATATCCATCTTCCGCAGCTGCCTTTGCGCCTTCCGGTTTGCCGGTTGCCGGTGCCAGAGTCTCCTCTGCCCGGTTAACGGTTCCTCCAATGTCAGCCACATAGTTGACTGTCACTGATTCATCTTCTTCAAAGTGTGCCGTGTAAGTGGCTGCTACATTCAGCCCGTTTACCTTGGCAGGTACATAGTTCAGATCCGTTCCCACTTCTTCTCCAGCCGCATTGGTCCAGTTTACAAAATGGTAACCCGGCAGTGCTTTTGCCTCGGAACCTGCTGCCACACCGGTCACCGGTGCAAGTGTCTCGCTTTCAGGATCTACGCTTCCGCCTGTTGTTGCCTCATACTTGATGGTAACATCTGCATCCTCTTCAAAATGGGCTGTGTAAACGGCTGCCACATTCAGTCCATCTACTTTGGCAGGTACAAATTTCAGGTCTGTGCTGACTTCTTCTCCGGCTGCATTGGTCCACTTCACGAAATGGTAACCCGGCAATGCTGCTGCTGTGGAACCTGCTGCATCATCTGTCACCGGTGCAAGTGTCTCGCTTCCAGGATCTACATTTCCGCCTGCTGTTGCTCTGTATTCAATCGTTACGTCTTCATCCTCTTCAAAATGGGCTGTGTAAGTAGCTGCCACATTCAGTCCGTTTACTTTGGCCGGTACATAATTCAGATCCGTGCTGACTTGTTCTCCGTCCGCATTGGTCCAGTTTACGAAATGATATCCCGGCAGTGCCTTTGCCTCGGAACCTGCTGCATCATCTGTCACCGGTGCAAGTGTCTCGCTTTCAGGATCTACGCTTCCGCCTGTTGTTGCTTCATACTTGATGGTAACATCCGCATCTTCTTCAAAATGGGCTGTGTAAATAGCTGCCACATTCATTCCGTTTATCTTGGCAGGCACATATGCCGGGTCTTCGCCCACTACATCGCCTGCTGTGTTGGTCCATTTTACAAAATGGTAACCGGGCAGCGCTTCCGCCACGGAACCTGCTGCATTACCGCTTACAGGTGCAAGGGTTTCATAGGATGGCTTCACAGTTCCGCCTTCTGTTGCCCTGTATAAAATGGTAATATTAGAATCTTCTGCAAAGTTCGCCGTATAGGTAGCAGCTACATTCAAGCCATTCACCCGCGCCGGCACATACTTTAAGTCTTTGCTGACTTCAATTCCCTTTTCATTGGTCCAGTTCACAAAGTGATATCCGGGCAGGGAGCTTGCGGTGGAGCCAGCCGCGTCATCGGTAACAGGGGCAAGGGTTTCACTTGGTACACTGACATTTCCGCCCGCTGTTGCCACATAATTGATGGTTACATCCGCATCCTCTTCAAAATTAGCCTTAAACGTAGTTGCTTTATAAATGCCGCCGGCTTTTGCCACTGCATCGATTTCCTGAGTGTCTAAGACTGGGGTGGTTCCCACCTCCCGGTCATTCACTGTCCAGTTCACAAAGTGGTAACCTGGCAATGGTGTTGCTTCGGAACCTTCTGCAATACCGGTTGCCGGAGCGACCGTTTCGCTTTCAGGGTTCACACTGCCGCCAATGCCTGCCACATAAGTTAAGGTTACATCCTCATTTTCTTCTAATAATATACAGATCCTCTGGACTGCTCTGGTATCCTTCACGCGGTACTTGCCAGCTAATGCATTCTCTGTTCCCGTGGGAACGCTGTCTCCCGTCAGATAGACTGCTTTATCCACACTGTATCCTGGCAGGGAATCCGGAACTATCTTTAAGATATCCTGCTGGGACGTGGAGGTCTCTGAAATGTTAATATCATCATACGCATATACATATGCCGGACCTACTTTGTATCCTTCATCAGCCACTTGTTCATAGCCTGTTCCCGTACTCTTCCAGTATTCCACCTCAACGGTTCTTGGAAGTCTGTAGGTGATGTGCAGGCGCGACTCTTTGCCTTCATGGAATACTTCGTCACTTAATCCTTCAAATGCAATAGCTTTGCTGTCTTTTAATGTGGCATAAATTGCAGCAGACCACCCTGTGTCTGTTTCATCTGTCTCATACTGCAGGTATACGGAACTGATCTGAGCCCCTTCATGGGCCAATTCAGTCTGAGCTTTGCTGTATGCCAGAATTTCATTTACCCCATCAAGGGTCAGGTCCTCACCGCTCTGGGTTCCATTCTTTTTGTAGGTCAATGGAGCATTATCAGGGCCGTAGTCCTCATACATTTCAATCCAGTCGCCATAGCTGAGATCAGGATTTATATCAGGATAATATGCCCAAACCTTAAAGGTTCCTACTTTCTTCCACACTGCGAACAGAATGTCATCCCCTGCGGTCAGAGTATATGTTTCACCCGGCTCATAGGCGGCGCCTGTTCCGTCTGCTTCTGTATTCCAACCTGCAAAGTAGTATCCGTCTCTGGTAAACTCATTTTCCTTTACAATGACACCACCGCCCACGTTTCCTTTACTTGGTTCCATGGTTCCGGCGCCTTTATTTGCATCGTAGGTAAGGGTATCCATAGCTCCCTCCCACACTGCGTAGAAGGTCATTCCGTCAATCCATCCGCCTTCCGGCTTGCTGGGTGTGAACTTAAGGTCGGCAGAAATAGGTTCTCCCGCACCCTCATCATTGTCAAACCATCCCTTAAACACGTATCCTAAAGGTGTTGTTCCTGTTGATCCCTTTGGATTTTCAGTATATGCCTTAAAATGTTCCTTGGTTCGAGATACGCTTCCTCCCCCTATGGCCTCGTAATGAACCGTTATAGATGGATTCGGAATATACTTGGCATAGAAGTTAGCCATCTTGTCAACCTGATACGGGAATTCGGCTGTCTGGCTGCGGTCAGCGTCTGTGTACCATCCGCTGAATACATACTCCACACCGTCTGCTGTCTTAGAAGCAGGATAGTTCTTCTTAGGTGATGTAGTATCACCAATCTTTACATCATAGCTCTCCACGGGCTGGTATCCGCTTTCACCTGCATCCCACAGCCAATAGGTTGCCGTAGCCTTCTCTTTGGTGGTTACGCTGGCTGTCATATCCACATGGTAGACTGCCTTGTTAGCGTCATGTCCTGTTCCATTTGCATCCACCCATCCCATGGGATAGGTTATTTTGTAAGGTGCGTATGAAATTTCCACATCAATGTCATTAACCGAAACTCCGTAAAGGTCTGCTATGACTTTCTTAATATTGGCATCAGCCGGGTAGGTAATGACTCTGCTGGCCGGATCATCAAGACTGTAATGTCCCTTTCCTCCTGCCATATCCGTTCCATACTGATTCTTAATACCGCTTACATCAATATTTCCCTGCCCTACATACTTCCAATCCTTATCCAGCAATGAACCAGGATCCATGCCGGGCCTCTGAACATAGAAATATGCTTTTACTTCATTCCGTTTAACGGTAATTTCAAATTCCTGTGTGCGCCGGCTTCCCCATGCATAATATGAATAGGTAATAGTCACCTTCTTGCTGCCGGCATCATTGGCATGAACAAGCGCATATGGATACCAGTCAGTTCCGCTCTTTGTCACGCTCACTATACTGGGATCAGATGAAGTCCATGTTCCCCCAGTGGAGGCATTGCGTGCCTGAAGGGTTATGGTCTGCCCCGCATACATTGTATAGGAGTCCTTATGATATTCTGTACCAACAATTGCATAGATGGAAAAATGTTTTGCTTCAAATGATACGGATGCCTCATCAACGGATGTACCAACCGCTTCCACATTCACAATATCCGCTGCCGTAATATCGATCTCCTGTGCAGCTGCCTTTTCTTTCTCATTCTTGTCATTGTCCTGAACAGTCTCAACATACATAACCTCAACGTTGTCGGACTGGGCATTCTGCTCTTGTACAGGAGCTCCCGCAAATGTTACCTTTACCCGTTTGCTTCCGCCCCAGATGTCGGAATCCAGCAGCTTATCGCCTAACCAGAGGTTAATATCATAAGCCATAACGGATGAAACAACTGCGCCATCCGCATCTGCCTGCGCGGTTTCTTTTACTGCATTTTCAACATCTTCATTTACCCTTGCAGCGGATGCCGTCACTCCAACAGGGAGAACGCCTTCGTCTGCACTGATATAAATGATCACGCCGTCTTCCATCACAATGGGTTCCAGCTCAACTGCCGGATGCGCCATGGTTTCATTCATATAAACCTGTACATCCTGCTCTTCATAGATATCCGGAACAGAATACCATGCTGTCTGAGAACCATTGTCATTATCAACAACTGCGTCAGCCTCAATGATCTCATCATTGACAGAAACATAATCAATTGCGGAACCAAGCTGGTTCTTAACGCCAAAGGTTAATGTTCCGCCTTCTTCCACGCCCCTGAGTCCTTCCACGATCCGTGCGCTTGCCTCGGGGTAAACAGCGTAACAAACCTTGTACCCGTCAAAATCATCCAAAGCCTTCAGCTGGTTGATGGTAGTTACATATGCCTTTGCAGTGGAGCAATACCCCATTCCAACCAGATCCGCTGTTCCGGCCTTGGAAACATGGGTCTCCTCTGAAGGAGCTTCCTTTGTCTGCTCTGCGGTGGATGATGTAGCGGTTCCAACCGTTTCTTCCGGCTCTGAAGGCACATCTGCCTTGCTTTCGCTGCTGTCTGCAAAATCGCTTTCTGCCGGTGTTGTGTCCTCCGTATCCGGTACAGTGGTCTCTTCGTCAGCTTCAGCGGTTGTATCTTCTGCTGATTCCTCGGGAGCCTGTGCGGACTCGGTGGGATCAGCTGCTTCCGAAGTGTCTGTAATCTCCTCGGTTGCTTCTGTTACTTCTGTTACTTCGGCTGCATCTTCTTTTTCAGGAGTTTCTGTACCCTTAGGTTCTTCCTCTTTTTCCGGTTCAGGAGCTTCTGTCTCTTCCTTTGCCTCAGGTGCTGCTTCGCTGTTCTCGCTGTTCTCGCTGTCTGCAACTACCGGAGCGTAATGACGCATGATGGATGCCACCGGTTCAGCTGATTCAGTCTTAGGAGCTTCTGTTTCGGGAGCCTCTGTTTCAGGAGTATTTTCCTCAGCGGCTTCTGTTGTTTCTTCCGGCTGCGCCTCTGTCTGGCTTTCTTCCGGAGCTGCTGTGGTTGCATCTGCTGCATCTGTCTCTTCCGGAGCAGTTGTACTCTCATCCGGAGAAGTGCTTTCTTCTGCGGCAGTGTTTTCTTCCGGTACAGTTGTTTCTTCCGGTACGGTTACATTCTCATCCGGTACGGTTGTTTCTTCCGGATTCACGGTCTCTGCGGGAGAAGTTGTCTCTTCTGCAGATGGTTCCTGTGTTTCCTCGGGGGCAGGTGTCTCAACCGGTTTGGAAATAATATTGACTTCCTCATCACCGTATGCTGCCTCGTAACTCTTTACAGTTACCCGCTTGGTCTTTTTAACTTTTTCCGTACCATCATCCATTCTTGTGATCTCTGTGGTACAGCTGATGGTCCCCTCTCCGTTGTTTACATATAAGAAGATAATCTCCTCATCGCCGGTTACCATGTACATGTCATCGGCATCCTCGGGCAGACGTACAAACACTCTCAGTTCAGCATCCATGCTGCCGCCTTCCGGATCGGGGAACGCCTCGTATATCTTACCTTCCCCAAATAATAATTCCTCAAATTCAGCGATCTTTCCATTGGTGAAATCGAGGTCATCCGCTGTAATTCCATTACCATCGGCAATCGCCTCTTCAACGG
>Ga0192244_10616_pt1 | contig 13067 bp, 13 predicted proteins | sample Koala_Koa27_L3_FD_131234 | JGI IMG/M metagenome (GOLD analysis project Ga0192244, IMG submission 131234) | Enriched cells from koala feces incubated with labeled cellulose particles, San Francisco Zoo, California, United States - Koala_Koa2-7_L3 ... | reverse complement strand
CCGCTTGATGGGGTCTTGCCCGGCGTCTTCCATCAGCAGGTTGGTCTTGAAGCGGATAAAGTCTGTCTCGTGCTCGCGTATGAAAGCCTGGAACTCCGTGGCGTTGTGCTTGCGGGCGAAGGAGTCGGGGTCGTCGCCGTCGGGCAGCAGGCAGACTTTGATGTTCATGCCTTCCTCCAGCAGCATGTCGATGCCCCGCAGGGAGGCTTTGATGCCCGCGGCATCGCCGTCGTAGAGCACGGTGAGGTTGGCGGTGAAGCGGTGTATCAGCTTGATTTGCTGCGTGGTGAGTGCCGTTCCCGATGAGGCTACCACGTTCTCCACCCCGCTCTGGTGCATGGAGATGACGTCCGTATAGCCTTCCACCAGGTAACAGCGGTCTTGCTTGACGATGGCTTGCTTGGCCTGGTAGATGCCGTACAGCTCGTTGCTCTTGTGGTAGATTTCGGACTCGGGCGAGTTGACGTACTTCACTTTCACCCCCTTTGTGGCCGAGGCCAGCACGCGTCCGCCAAAGGCAACGACCTTGCCCGAGAGCGTATGTACGGGGAAGATGACCCGGCCCCAGAAGCGGTCGCGCAGGCGGTGGTCGTCGGTCTCGTAGCAGAGGCCGGTCTTCACCAGGTACTCGCGCTTGTAGCCCTTGGCCAGTGCCTCCTGTGCCAAGGCGTCGTGCCGCTCGGTGCAGTAGCCCAGTTGGAACTTCTCGATGATGTCGTCGCGGAAGCCGCGGCTGCGGAAGTAGGCCATACCGATGCTGCGTCCCTCGTCGGTCTGCCGCAAGGTGCGGCGGAAATACTCGTTGGCCCACTGGTTGACCACGAACAGGCTCTCGCGCTCGCTCTGTGCGGCCTTTTCCTCGCTGGACAGCTCGCGTTCCTTTATCTCGATGCCGTATTTCTTGGCCAGGAAGCGCAGCGCCTCGGGGTAGGTGAGCTGCTCGTGTTCCATGATGAAGTGCACCGCGTTTCCACCCTTGCCGCAGGCGAAGCATTTACACAGACCCTTGGCGGGAGAGACGTAGAACGACGGGGTCTTGTCGTCGTGGAAGGGGCAGAGACCGACGTAGTTGACGCCGCGCTTGCGCAGCGTGACGAAGTCCGACACGACGTCGTATATCTGCGCCGCGTCCAGTATCCGGTCTATGGTGGTTTGGTCTATCATACGTGGGGCAAAGGTACGGGTTATTTCCGAGATTCCCCTCCGTCCGGAGCCGATATTTTCCCCCTTGCGTGGACGGCGGCGCATGCCGGGGGAGGGGGATTTCTTTCCAAATGACTGCCTGCGGGAGTTCCTAGGGGAAGTGTCCGGGAGTTCCTAGGGGAAGTGTCCGGGAGTTCCTAGGGGAAGTGTCCGGGAGTTCCTAGGGGAAGTGTCCGAGGGTTCCTAGGGGAACTCCGGCGGAGCGCCTTGCGGGCCTACTTCAGCTTCTCGCGCAGGCGTGTGAGGTATTGCTTCATGCCGTCGGCATCCTTTTTCTCGATGATTTCGAGCAGGTTCTTCAGCTCGGTGCGGATGTTGGCCACCTGGGCAGGTGTGCGGGGATTGAAGAGGATTTCCTGCAACAAGTAGTCGTCCTCGCTCATCAGTCCGCGGGCAATGGCCATGTGCTTTTTGAAGGTGGTGCCCGGCGCGTCCTGGTGCTTCATCACCGAGGCGAAGACCAGGGTGGAGACGAAGGGGATGGACAGGGAGTAGGCCACCGTTTCGTCGTGCCCGTCGAAGGTGTACTCGAAGATGTTCAGCTTCAGCGTCTGGTACAGGTCTTTGAAGAAGACCTTGCCCAGGTGGTCGCCCTCGCTGATGATGATGGCGTTCTCCGTACTCAGGTTGTTGAGGCTGGCAAAGGTAGGGCCGAACATGGGGTGTGTGGACACATACCGGAAGCCACTCTGCTGGTAGAAGGCCTTCAAGCCGGTTTTCACCGAGGCGATGTCGCTCAAGATACAGTCCTTGGGCAGTACGGGCAGCACCTGTCGGAAGGCTTCGAGGGTATACTTCACCGTGGCGGCATTGATGACCAGCTCGGGTTCAAACTCTTTTATCTCGTCCAGCGTGGTGAATCGGTAGGTGTTGTACACGAAACGCAATTGGTGCGGGTTGACGTCGAACACGGCCGTCTCGTGCTGGAAACTCAGTACGTCGTTGAAGAAGGAGCCCATCTTTCCGGCTCCGAGGATTAGGATTCTCATGATAAAATGAAGAATGAAGAATTAAGAATGAAGAATTAAGAATGAGGAATGAAGAATGAGGAATCTTTTTTTGGGGAGGAGAATGAAGAATGGTGGGGGATGGTTGGCGGGACATGCCTTCCTGTTGCCATGCGTAGCCCAAATTCTTCATTCCTCATTTTTCATTTATTGATGATTTCCATCTGCTGCCTTACGCTCTCCTCGTGTATGGCCTCGAACACTTTCTTGATAAACTCGGCGTCCATGCCGCAGAGTGCGCCTTGCGAGCCTCGTTTCTCGAGTATCTCGTTGTAGCGGCCGGTCTGGAGGATGGTCATACCGTGTTCCTTCTTATAGGTACCGATTTCGCGTGCCACGCGCATGCGCTTGGCCAGCACCTGGATGAGGTCGTCGTCGCATTCGTCAATCTGCTTGCGCAGTTCGGCCAGGTTTTCGGTGCTTTGGTTCGTCTCGCGGATGACGAGCAGGTTCAGGATATAGTCCAGAATGTCGGGAGTTACCTGTTGGGAGGCGTCGCTCCAGGCCTGGTCGGGGTTGCAGTGGCTCTCCACGATAAGGCCGTCAAATCCCAAGTCCATGGCCTGCTGGCACAACGGAGCCACCAGTTCTCGCTTCCCGCCTATGTGGCTGGGGTCGCACAGGATGGGCAGGTTGGGGATGCGGCGGCGCAGCTCGATGGGGATGTGCCATTGGGGCAGGTTGCGGTATATCTTCTTGTCGTACGACGAGAAGCCCCGGTGTATGGCTGCCAGCCGCTTCAGTCCGGCCTGGTTGATGCGTTCCAGGGCGCCAATCCACAGCTCGAGGTCGGGGTTTACGGGGTTCTTCACCAGTACGGGGATGTCTACGCCGCGCAGTGAGTCGGCAATCTCCTGCATGGCAAAGGGGTTGGCTGCCGTGCGGGCACCAATCCACAGGATGTCGATGCCGGCCTTCAACGCCTCGAACACATGTTTGGCGGTAGCCACTTCGGTCGCTACATACATGCCGGTTTCCTGCTTTACTTCCTTGAGCCAGGGCAACCCTTCCACGCCTATGCCTTCAAAGCCTCCGGGCTTGGTGCGCGGTTTCCAGATGCCGGCACGGAATATCTTGATACCACGGCTGGCCAGCTGGCGGGCGGTTTCCATCACTTGTTCTTCGGTCTCGGCGCTGCAGGGGCCTGCAATCACCAGGGGGCGTTTGTCGTCTACGCCCGGAAGGGTAATCTTTTCTAAATCGAGTTCCATAACGATTGAATTAAGAATGATGAATGAAGAATGAAGAATTTACTTGCGGTGGTATTCTCGTTCTTACGGATTCATCATTGTAGGTTCTTATGTTTATTAATTGTTTCTGTGGTTTACGAATGAAGCAGTCTATAATTCTTCGTTCTTCATTCTTCATTCTTCATTTTCTTGATTCTCTCCAGCGCCTCCTCCAGTTTAGCATCCTTGCAGCACAGGGAAATACGGATATACCTCGCACCGTTCGAGCCGAAGATAAAGCCAGGAGTGATGAATACGCGAGCCTGGTGTAAAACCTGTTCGGTCAGTTCTTCCACATCCTTGTACGAGTCGGGTATGCGTCCCCAGAGGAACATGCCTACTTGGCCTTCATCGTAGGTGCAGCCCAGGGCATGCATGATTTCTCCGGCCAGGCGACGGCGGTTGCAGTAGTTGCGGTTGTTGCCTTCGTACCAGTCGGCATCGGCGTCGAGGGCGGTGGCGGCGGCCAGCTGCATGGCACGGAACATGCCGCTGTCGATGTTGCTCTTCACCTTCAGCACCCACTGCACGAATTGCGGGTTGGAGGCCAGCATGCCGATACGCCAGCCCGGCATGTTGTGGCTCTTGCTCATGGAGTTGAGCTCGATACAACACTCTTTGGCACCGGGCACGGCAAGGATGCTCAGCGGATGATTGTTGAGGATGAAGCTGTACGGGTTGTCGTTCACCACGATGATGCCCTTGCGGCGGGCAAAGTCCACCAGACGTTTGTACAGTTCGGGTGTGGCGGGCGCACCGGTCGGCATGTTGGGATAATTGGTCCACATCAGTTTGACGCGGCTGGTATCCATGGCTTCCAGTTGTTCCCAGTCGGGCATCCAGCCGTTTTCTTCTTTCAGGTCGTAATTCACCACTTCGGCACCCAGCAGCTTGCTGAGCGAAGTATAGGTAGGATAACCCGGATTGGGCACCAGTACCTGATCGCCGGGGTTGACGAATGCCAGGGTGACGTGCAGGATACCTTCCTTCGATCCGATGAGCGGTTGTATTTCGGTCTGCGGGTCAAGGTCAACTCCATACCAACGCAGATACCATGCGGCAAAGGCTTTTCGCAATTCGGGGATGCCTGTATAAGGCATGTAGCCATGTCCGTCAGGATTTTGGGCGGCCTCACACAAGGTCTTTATAGTCTGTTCGGAGGGTGGCATGTCGGGGCTGCCGATGCCCAGGCTGATGACGTCCATGCCTTGGGCGTTCATTTGTACCACTTCCTTCAGTTTGCGCGAGAAGTAGTATTCACTTACCGTAGCCAGGCGGTCGGCCGGCTTGTAGCTTATAGTTTCATTAGATTGTTGATTTTCCATTTTCGTATTCTCCTAATATTTTAAGTTCTTTAGTTAGCGGGCTGATGGCGGCAAGTGACTGTTTGTATCTCAGCAGTTGGTCGAACATGACGTCCACGTAGAATTGGTATTCCCATTCCCGTCCGATGATGGGCAGTGACTGTATCTTGGTCAGGTTAATGCGATAGAATGAGAGGATGGACAGCACCTGCGAGAGGCTTCCTTCGGTGTGGGGCAGGGTGAAGACCAGGCTGGCCTTGTTCACTTCGCGGGTGCGGTGGCGGTTCAGTTCGTCTACTTGCCACGGGTCGGCAACTACGAGGAACCGGGTAAAATTATGCTTGTTGGTCTCAATGCCTTCTTGCAACACTTTCATGCCGTATAACTTAGCGGCAGCCTTGGAGCAGATGGCGGCATGGCCTTTCAGGTGTTCTTTCTGGATGATTTCAGCACTCAGGGCGGTATCTTCACCTTCTACCACCTTGATGGTGGGGTGCTGGCTTAGGAATTCGCGGCATTGCATCAGGGCAATGGGGTGCGAGTTGACTTCGGTGATGTCGTCCCAGTCCTCGTCGGGCAGGCAGACAAAACTGTGCGAGATGCGCAGCTTGTGTTCGCCGATGATTTGCGTGCCGCTCTGCCGCAGCAGTTCGTTGTTGTAGAGCAAGCTACCCGCAATGGTGTTCTCGATGGCCAGCATGCCGATGACCTGGCTGTCCTGACGGATGGATTTGAACACGTCTTCAAACGTAGCACAGCATATCAGCTCGATGTCTTCACCTTCAAAATACTGGTGTGCTGCAATGTCGTGGAAGGAACCCAGGGTTCCTTGAATGGCTATTCTCTTCATATTAAATTGTTGCATTAACAAAAAATCCCGCTTCCATACATGGGAGCGGGATTCATATCTTTAACTTTAAGTTCTTTATTCCAGTTCTTAAGCGTCACTGTCACTTGACACATACAAACTCCCGCTCTACTTTGTTGCTAAAGTAAAAGTAAAAGAAGAAGTAATATGCGTAAGTAAACAAATTCATGCTTTTAGTCTCTTTTTGTTCTTAATTCGGTGGCAAATGTAATACTTTTCTTTTAAAAAGAAACGAAACTTCGCTTTTTTTTCATGTTGGGTAATATTTTTTATTCTCTGACTTCTATGCGCACCACTACCGGACGGTGGTCGGATGCCGTGTTTTCCGGCAATACTGCCGTTTGTTGTACCTGGCAACGGAAACCGTTGTCTGTGTAAGCATAAAGGTAGTCAATGCAACGGTCGGGTGCATTGGCCGGAAAAGTGTATGAAGCCGTATCATTCAATGTGATAAAATGCTTGCGTAACATCTGCTGGGGGAGGTCGGTAGGGCATGAATTCATGTCACCGGCCAGAAATACGGGCTTTTTACTGTCTTTTATTGCATTCAGAATCAGAGATATGGAGGCTTCTTGGTCTTCGGGGGTCAGCGACTGGTGGGTAGCGCAGAAGATATATTTCGCAAATTCGGCCACTATCATGCTACGGGCTTCTTCCCGGCCGGGCATGGGGATGGTTTTGTAGCTTAGCGGCTTTTCTTTTGACAGGATTCCTATGCCGTAGCTACCGCCCTGGAAGGGGATGGCGGCAGAGAAAATGCCATGCATGCCCGTGCGTTGTTCCAGTTCGCCGAGGGCGTAGACTCCGTTGTTTCGTTGGGTAACGCTGTCAAGTTCCTGCAATGCCACCACGTCGGGACTGGCTTGCAGGATGATACGGGCAATCCTGTCGTAGTCCCTTACTTTGTCCATACCGATGCAATTGTGCACGTTGTATGACATGAGGTTCAAGGTGGTTGGACGTGCGGACTCCTGTGCTTGGAGGGCATTGCCGGTAAGGATAGCCAGCAGCCCTGCCAGGATAGCTTGTTTGCATTTCATGATGTTTTGCCTTATGGGGTGTGAGACAACGGTCGGGTTATAAGCCGAGTATATTGGTTTGCGGGCCGCCCGGCTGGTTACCGTATTGCCCGCTGAAGGATTGTACTTCTTTGGGATTCAGTTCCAGCTCCTTTTTCATATCTTCCGTGGCTCCCTCCTTGTCGCCGTTGAGCAGCTTGGCACGTCCGCGTTCGTGGTATGCCTGGGCAAAATTCGGGTTCAGTTCGATAGCCTCATCGAACAGGGCAATGGCTTCCGTAAGCTTCTTTTGTGCGATGTATAGTTGCCCCAGGCAGAGAAACGCCTGCTCGTTGAAAGGGTTCAGTTCGGTGACGTGCAGGTAGTCGGTTTCGGCCTCCTCGGGCTGTTGAAGAGCTTCCTTGATTTTCCCCCCGCAAGAGCAGGGCACTTTCATCGTCCGGGTCTTGCGCCAGAATGGCGTCAATGTCTTCGGTCGCTTCGTTGTATTGCTGCATTTTCAATAGCGCTTCGGCACGCAACAGGCGGGCTTCGGTAAAATCATCCTTCAGCACAATGGCTTTGGTGAGGTGGGCAATGCACATGATGCCGTCCCCCTGTCCGTTGTCGGCCTTGCCCAGCAGGTAGTGGGCCATGGCGTTACCTTCTTCCACGGCGATAGCCTTCTGGGCCGCTTCGGCCATGGCGGGATAGTCTTCCTGCATGTAGCATACGTTGGCCAGGGTGAGGTAGGAGGCAGTGTGCCCAGGTTCTTTTCCTGTCATTCGTTCCAATAACTGCCGGGCATCATCCAGCTGACCGGTCTGTACATATACCTGTGCCAGATAGCCCATGGTTTCAAAGTCGTCCTGAAGGGCCAGTGCTTCGGTAAAGCATTTGATGGCATAGTCCGGACGGCCCATGCGTTGTGCGCGCATGCCGTCGTATTTGAATATCTCAAAGTTCTTTTGGTCGTTTTTCTGTTTTTCATCGGCCGGATTGTCACTTTTTCCGGAGAAGAAAGATTTGAAGAATCCCATGCTATGTCTGTTTTTATGGTTATACGTTAATGGTGCAAAGATAATACAAAAAAGTGAGATACTGAGCAAACCACAGAAGAATGATTGGAAATTAGCAGTTTACGGAATATTGACGATTTAGGCGAGTGCCAACGGAAACCTTCCGAAAGCCAAGTTGAACCATAGATACGTTACTATCCCGTTACCGTATTTGCGTAACGGTAACGGTACGGAAAAGGACGGCAGAGCGAAGTGAAAACAGCACTTAATGAGGCGTTTGGTGGCTTTGGAACGCAAAAAGTCTTGCGGCAGGTTCGATTGCCGTAATCCGCCGTGGTTTACATACAGCCCGACAGCTCTACACAAGGTAATTTTGCAAACAAAAAAGTAGAGCCATGAGCAGAAGTACATTCAAGATTTTATTTTACCTGAAGCGCAATGCGCCGAAGAAGAACGAGCTGATACCGGTTATGTGCCGTATCACGGTGAACGGAAAAATAGCACAGTTCAGTTGCAAGCTGGACGTGGAGGAAAAATTGTGGAGTGTGGAAACAGGTCGTCTGACCGGAAGGAGCAACGTCGCTCTGGAAGGCAACCGTATGCTTGACAAAATCCGTGTGGGTGTGAACAAGGCATATCAGGACGTATGCGACCGCGACACCTATGTCACGGCCGAGAAAGTGCGTAACGAGTATCTCGGTATGGGTATGAACCACAAGACGCTGCTTGCCGTATTCCGGCAGCATAATGACGACTACGCCAAGCTGGTCGGCAAAATGAAAAGCCAGCGCAGCTATTGGAAATACGAGGTCGTTTACAAGCATCTTTCAGAGTTTGTCAGGACACGCTACAAGATGGAGGACATTGCCTTGAAAGAGCTTGCCCCCGCCTTCATCACGGACTTCGAGCTGTTCCTTCGCGTGGAGAAAGGGCACTGCACCAATACGGTATGGTCGTACATGATGCCGTTCAAAAGTATCATCTTTACCGCCATCAACAACGGATGGTTGCAGCGTGACCCGTTCTATGCCTATCATATCACAAAGGAAGATACAAAACGCGGCTACCTGACGAAAGAGGAAATTACACAGATGATAAACGGCACATTCAAAAAGAAAAACTACGGACTGATACGTGACCTGTTCGTCTTCTGCTGCTTCACAGGGTTGAGTTGGCGCGATATGGCAAATCTGACGGAAGAGAACCTGCAAATCTCTTTCGACGGTCATTTGTGGATAAAGACGAGCCGCCAGAAAACGGGAGTGGAAACGAATATCCGTCTGCTGGATGTGGCAAAACACATCATTGACAAATACAAGGGAGTTTCAAAAGATGGGAAACTACTTCCCGTCCCATGCTATAACATCTGTAAATATGGAATCAAGCAGGTGGCAAAACAATGCGGGATAAACAAAAACGTGACATGGCATCAAAGTCGGCACAGCTATGCCACGACAATATGCCTCTCCAACGGAGTACCCATTGAAACACTGTCCAAACTGATGGGGCACACAAGCATCCGCTCAACACAGATTTATGCGAAGATTACGGCTGAAAAGATGAGCCAGGACATGGAACAGCTCTCACAGAAGCTCGCTCCGATGGAAAAGCTTATCTGCCAAGCCATATAGAAGTCAAACCCGAAATAAAAAGAAACATGGAAAGAAGAGGCATCATAACAATCGAAGGCAGGACGGTGGTCGTTCCCGATACGGAAATATGGATGACAGCCGGAAAAATAGCGAGCCTGTTTTATGTGCGTGGCGTGTCAGTAGAAACAGCTATCCGGAAATTGTTGAAAGGCAGTATAGTGAACAGTGCTGACTGCCGCCGCATACGGCTGGACGAAAAATGTTATACGGACGTTTACGGCATGGAAACGGTCATAGCCCTGTCTTTCAGGTTCGACACGGGCGCGGCTGCACTGTTCCGCAAATGGCTCGCCCGAACTGTAGCACGACCGAAAAAAAGAACTATGGTCTTGTTCCTGCACCATCAAGGCGGGACATGCTGCTGAATCCCGCAAACATGGCTTACAAAAACATTTGTCGGGAGGCGGCAGTCCGTATGAAACTGTCCGTCTCCCGATTCTGTCATTAAATCACCACAGGCATCAGTCTGCCTTGTGGTAGTTACGTTCCAATACTTTCTGGATGTCACTCTCACGGTAGAGTGTCTTGCCCCCAAACAGGAAATATGGTAGTACCCCTTCATGACGGTACTGCTGCAAGGTACGCCTGCTCACGTGCAGCCTTTGCATCAGTTCCCTGTCGGTGAGGTAACGCTCGCCACCCAACGGCGGGATATAACCGTCGGCGATCCTGTCTGCCATTTTCAGGCTTCTCCTTACGGACTGCATGGCATCCGCCATCACTCCGCAATCCTTTGTCAATACCTTATCACTCATCTTACAACGGATTCAGTGCCACAACCGGAAATTACACGGACGGCAATGCCGTTTCCGGCATCGGTACGAGCCGCTGCACATCTTCCGGCTTATAATAAAACTTGCGTCCGATTTGCGAAAAGGCAATACCATGCCTGTCGCGTATTGCCTGCAATGTCTTCGGGGTGACATGCAGCACACGGCACACGTCCTCCGTATCCATCCATTCGGCAAGGCGACGGTCGCCGCTCTTTTCGGCGAGCGTCCTTACCCTTTCCTCCAAAACCTTCACTCCTGCGAGGAGCATCTCAAAGGCGGTCTTCTCAATGATTACTATTTCCATATCTACAAAATTTTATCGGTTTGCCACAAAGTTAGGCGCACTTATGACGGAAACCGCAGGATTCGGGTACGGTGGCAGCTTCTGGTTCCGTTCTCTGTGCCTGTTTAGGACATTCGCAATAAGACTTTCAAGATAGTTTCCCGGTATTTCAAGCTCATGGAACCCTTTTGACATCCCATCGGGACGGAAAATCCATAAAAATCTCACGTAAGTTACGGGTAAGTACCGTGTCCGCCCATAGAAAACAGGCGATTTTTGCTCCCGACAAATTGATTCACTAACAATTAAAACAAGCAAGGACATGGAAATCATCACGATGGAAAGCGCAGCCTATAAGGATATTGTAGGGCGCATTGAGGAAATTGCCTCCCATGTGAGGAAGCACAGCCCGGAAAAGTGGGAGAGCGGAACTGCCGGACTTCTTGACGGCAGTGAGGTAATGCGCCTGTTGTCGATAAGCCGGCGCACCCTGCAACGGCTCAGAGATGAAAGGCGTATCCGGTATGCCATCATACGCGGGAGTTGCCGCTATCCTCCGGACGAGGTGGAACGCATTATCCGGGAGAACGTCATCAAGGCATCACCGGAGAAACTCGAAGAACTTAAACACAACTACCTGCTCCGCACGGGCAGGAAGCTGGACGGGACCTAAAATTTTATTCACATGACGGATTTTTTAGACAGAAAGACCTTTGAGGGCTGCATGAGGCAGGTATTCAATCGCCTTGACCGGCAACAGGAAATGCTCGCTTCCATGCAGGAGGACAAAAAGGAGAAGCCTCCCATGACAGAGATGCTGGAGGACGATACGATGGACAATCAGGACGTGTGCATGCTGCTCCATGTGAGCAAGCGCACCCTGCAACGCTACCGCAGCGATGGGCTGCTCCCATACCGGATGCACCGCCACAAGACCTATTACCGGAGGTCGGACGTGGAGTTGTTCATCACCACCCACATGAAGGAGATACTCCGGGACAGGACACCGGGAAAAACGGATACAGCCGGGAAAAACTCAAAGAAAGGAAAAACAAACCGAAAAAAGTAAACTGAGATGGAACAGAAAAAGAAAGAGGACGTGCTGGTCGTCCGCGACGAGAAGACGGGCGAAATCAGTGTGGTTGCCGGACTGGATGCCAGAGGCTATCCCAAGAGGGCACAGGCAAAGGCGGAACACTCACAGGAGTTTTTGCGATTTGACCGCCACGGGGATGCGATAGACAATTTCATGAGAAATTTCTACCGCCAGTGTAAGGAGCCGACACGATTCGGTTTCTACAGGGTGGCAGCGGACACGGTGGAAGCTCTGCTTCCGGTTATCAAGGACCTGCTGAAAGACCCTGCGGCGAACGCTGACCTGCTCGCACCGCACAAAGTGGATACATCGGCGTACCAGCAGGCTGAAGAACAGCAGACTGCGGAGGAGGCGAAAAAAGAAAATGCCGAAACGGAGGCTGAGGAACAGCAGGTTACGGAAGAGGCGAAAAGAGAAAATACGGAAGAAGACAATGTGGAACAGAAAACAGACGATAAGATGGAAGAAATGAAACAGAAAAATCAGGAACAGCAGCCACAAACGGCGGAAACGCAGGCTGCACAAGGACAGGAACCGGCACAGGACGGGCAAACGCAGGCGAATCCGCAAAAGGCGAACCTGATAGCGGACAGCGATGTGGACTGGAAGGAACTGGAACAGTTCGGGGTGAAAAGGGAAAACCTCTCTGAAAAGGACATGAAAGCCCTGATGAACTACGGGAAGACGGGGCTGGTGACGGTGACCCCGACTTTCGGCGGCGATAGTTACGAGCTGCAAGCCCGTCTCTCGTTCCAGAAGACGGAAGACGGCAAGCTGAAGCTCACACCCCACTTCGTGCGCCACGAGCCGAGGCTTGACATCCCACACAACGGCTATACCTTCACGGACGAGGACAGGAAGAAGCTGAAGCAGACGGGCAATCTGGGCAAGCTGGTAGATGTAGCGGATACGAAAACCGGGGAGATGCGTCCGTCGTACATCAGCATCGACCGCCTGACAAATGAAATCGTGGACATCCCGGCAAGCAAGGTACGCATACCGGACAGAATCGGACTGACGGAACTGTTAAAACCAGAACAGGAAATCCTGCGTGCAGGACTGGCACTGCCCAAGGAGGTGACACTGAAGAACGGGCGCAAGTTTGAAGCCGTGTTGCAAGTAAGTGCGGAGAAACGCGATGTGGAGTTTGTGCCGGAACATCTGTGGCAGGGACAATCGCAGCGACGTGGAAACGGACAGGATAAGAAACAGAAGAGTAAGGAAACCCCGGATACTCCCGGACAGCAGCAGAAGGAAGACGGGAATCAGGAGAACGGACAACGGCGCAACCGTTCGTGGACTAATGAGGACGGCAGCATCCGCCCGATAGGGAAATGGAAGGACGACAAGTTTACCGAACAGCAGAAGGCGGATTATGTGGCGGGTAAGGTCGTGGTGCTCGCCAACGCGAAAGATGACAAGGGACAGCCCTGCACAAAATACCTGAAGTTCGACCGCGAGAAAGGCAGACCGCTGACCTATTCGGAAAACCCTGACCTCGCACAGACCGTTGCCCCGTCGAATGAGAGCCGCACGCAGCTCGCCGTGAACAACGAGGGCAAGACCAACGAGGCGACCAAACACCTGAAAGAGCCGCTCACGCAGGGACAGACCGCCCCGAAGGACGATGCCCAG
>Ga0192244_10609_pt1 | contig 13172 bp, 7 predicted proteins | sample Koala_Koa27_L3_FD_131234 | JGI IMG/M metagenome (GOLD analysis project Ga0192244, IMG submission 131234) | Enriched cells from koala feces incubated with labeled cellulose particles, San Francisco Zoo, California, United States - Koala_Koa2-7_L3 ... | reverse complement strand
AATTACGAGAACGCTGCTAATGCCTATCGCGCTCAAGCATCAAATTATCGCAAGGCGGCCAGCAAGACTTCTAGTGGCGCCATTTGGAGCGCTCTGGGTACGGCGACCGGCGGCATAGCTTCCATGACCGGCGGCATAGCTTCCATTGGATCAACCTGGGGCGGGAGCACCGGCTAGTGATGAAGCCAAGAGAAATCACGATCCAATATACGCCGCGCTTCCCTGAACTACACGAGGCCTTAGAAAAGTTTCGCTTTTGTGTCTTTGTCATGCATCGCCGTGCGGGGAAAACGGTCATGGCCATTAATCACTTAATTAAACAGGCCCTGCTTTGTGATAAACCTTTTGGACATTTCGCTTTCATTGCCCCGTTTCGAACCCAAGCCAAAAGTATCGCTTGGGAATACGCCAAGCATTATACGGCGGCCCTGCCTCGAACGGTGAACGAATCGGAACTATCCATTGTTTTGCCGTCTTGTAATGGTTCGGCCAAAATCCGCCTGTTTGGGGCCGACAACCCTGACGCACTGCGGGGTCTCTATTACGACTTCGTGGTGATGGATGAGGTGGCCCAGTGCAAAGCAGAAGTTTGGTCAGAAGTCGTTCGCCCGAGTTTGGCCGATCGTGATGGACGTTGCCTTTTCATCGGCACGCCGCAAGGACCCAAACTTTTCCGTGATCTCTTTTCCTTGGCTCAAAAGGAGGAAAACACGGATTGGTTCGCTGCTTCATATCCGATTAGCAAAACAAATGTGCTTGATTCTGAGGAAGTGGAGCGGATTAAGGCCGAACTGGGGCCGGACGCCTTCGCCCGTGAATTTCTGTGCGACTTTAACGTTGCCGCCGCGACGACTCTCATTCCTTTGGCTTTAATCCAGGAAGCCATGGGCCGAGAGTGTCCAGAACACATTTGGAAGGACTCGCCGCTGATCGTCGGGGTGGATGTAGCTCGCTATGGCGATGACAGCTCGGTTATCACCCTGCGGCAAGGGCTAATTGTTCATCCCCAGCTGACATACAAAGGGCTAAGCTTAACTGATTTATGCGGGCGGGTGGTCTCGCTCTTTCATGAAAAGAAACCCGACGTGTTGTTTGTGGACGCCATTGGGGTGGGGGCTGGACTGGTGGACAGACTGAGGGAATTGGGGATACCGGTCGTGGAAGCCTTGGCTTCGGCCCGAGCGATTAAGGCGGAAAAGTTCGTGAACCGGCGGGTTGAAATGTACACCGAATTAGCCGACTGGATTAAAGCCGGCGGGAAGCTTCCTGATGATCCTTCCTTGGCTGAAGAACTGGCCGCACAAGAATACACGTTCACCTCAACTGGGAAAATGCTGCTGCTTAAAAAAGACAAAGTCAAAGAGAAAATAGGCCGGTCGCCAGACAAAAGCGACAGTCTAGCTCTTTGTTGGTTTAACGCCGCCCCGATCACTACCGAAGAATATCATGCGGGGCTGAAGTTTCACACCGAAGCAGACACCGCCTATGAGCCCTTGGAGTACTAAATGCCAGTCTATGAAGGGATGACTATTAGGGGGCGCTCCCCGAACATTCAGCGGCCACAGCAAAGCGAGGCCCCGTATGTCTCGCGGACAACTGCCCGTCTTGACGATTCTTTTGCCCGCATCGCGGCAGCTGGTTCCGCAGCTATTAGCCAAGGGAATCAAGACTATTGGCGGCATGTGGGTCACTTTGGTGCGGGTCTTTCTTCTCTGGGACAAGCTGGGACGGAACTTTATGTTCAATACTCGGCGGCCAAAGCTGAAGAGCTTTCCACGCTTCACATTCAGCAGCTCAATCAATCCGCCTCTGGTGAGAACGGCTATTTTTCCCGCCAAGGGGAAAGTTCTTTTTCAGTGGCCAATGAATTTGCATCCGAAGCGCAGGGCTTGCGCAATGAAGCTGAAAAGCAACTTAATCCTTTGGCTCTGCGACTGTATGAGCGCAAGATGGGTAACTTCACCTCACGCGAATCCATTAAACTCCAGCAGCACTCCATGGACCAGTTGCGGCTCTTCGAAGATCGCAACGATGATGCGGCCATTGAAAACGCTCTCAACATGGCCGCACAGAACTATGGCGACCCTGAAGAACAAAACTATTGGACAGGGGAGGGGCTTTCGGCCCAGAATCGCAAGCTTGATCGTCAAGGGTATGGTGAAGAAGCCAAGGCTGCCGCTGCCCAAGAACTCATCAGCGGTTCATATCATGGTTCATTTAATCAGGCCCTGGCTAACGGCGACACCGACAGGGCTCGCAGCATTTTAGAGGAGGCCACCGGCAAGGGTAGCAATACTGTCCGTTCGCACCCACCGCTTCCTGAGGGCATTGCAGCGACGGCCGAAAGAATAGCCAAGGAAGAAGGGGTTAGTCCCGCGCTTGTTCAGGCCGTCATTTGGCAGGAAAGTCGCGGTCATCCCCGAGCTGTCTCCCCTGCGGGTGCGGGCGGTTGTATGCAGCTTATGCCGGCCACAGCCAAGGAGATGGGGGTCAAGGATGTTTTCGACCCCGAACAGAATATTCGCGGCGGCACCAGGTATCTTAAAAAGATGCTCGACATGTTTGGCGGCGACGAACGCCTGGCACTCATGGCCTACAACTGGGGGCCCGGGAGCGTCCAGAGGTGGTTGAAGCGGGGCGCGAATCCGGCCAAAATGCCCAACGAGACATTGAACTATGTGGGCAACATCTTGGGCTCAAAACCTTCCAGGGAAAATCAACTGACAACGAAAGATGAAATTCAGATGCGCAATGCCCTGGCTAACGCTGAAAAACAACAAAAGAGCGAGAACGCTGTTGCCTTCACCAATCTTCTAAACGATTTTGGAAATGACGCGTTGCAGGGAAAAGACATTTCCGGATATCGTGATTTCGCTAAATCTGAATTCGTGGACGCTTATGGCCAAGAGCGCGGTGAGCGGGAATATCTTAAATACACGGAAAGCAGAGAAGCGAATTCTTATCTCCGCGGCATGCAGGATATGACTAACGAGGACATTTTCCGCTGGATCAACGACAACCGCCCTGACGCCGGACCTGGCAGTAAAATCAAGGATTCTGTTTATGAGCGGGTGGCGAATGCGATGAACCAGGAATTAATAGCCCGCGCGCAAGACCCCGCCGCCTATTTGCTTTCTTGTGATGAAGATGTGGCTAAGGCGCGGGAGGCAATGTTTAATGATATGAACCCCGACAGCGTTCAGGCCTTCGCCCAAGTATCGGCGGCGGCGGCCGGAAAACGTGGTATGGCGCTAACTCACCTTTTTTCTCAAGGGGACATCATGAACATGGCCGCTTCAATTAATGCTTCTAGCGCCCCCTTGGAAGTGCTCGGGCGAATCATGGAAAGCGCGGGGGGCTACGGCAAAGACCTTCAGCGGCAACTTTTCTCCAAACAGGGCGGAAACCTTCCGGCGGCGGCCCAACACGCCTATATGATTCGCAATACTGGCGACGGTGATCGCCTGTGGAATGCTTTAAGAGACCCCGAGTTTGTCAAGAACACCAAAAACATATTAGGACTTACCGGTTCAGCCAACACCGATTTTGAGGATCGTTTAAGGTCCGATCTTGAGGAATTTTCTCAAACCTTTGGCTATCATACCGATGCGGCGGTGGACCTTCAAGACACGGTTCGCGTTTTGGCCCTTTTGTACATGCAGGACGGGAAAAAGGTCGGAACCGCCGTATCGGATGCGGTGGCACGGTTCACCGACCGGTATACTATTGCCGGTTCTTTGCGCATTCCGAAGATGGATAGCCAAGGAAAAGCCATTGACGGGGAAGCTGTTGCGCGAGGGAGCCGCTCCATGCTTATTGACATTGCTCAAACCAAAAACCTTAATGAGCAACTTCTGCATATCCTCTATCCGGTGAGTGAAGGCGGGAGTCACAAAGAACAGTTGCGGGCTATGCATTTTGATTTGTGGGACAATGGTGAATGGTTGATTAATGAAGATGAGAGTGGGGCATGTCTTTTTCTCCACGGCATTCTCGTTCGTGACAAAAATGGCGAACCGATAGAGAAATCCTGGGATGATTTTTCTGCCCTCTACGACTCGAAGAAGGCGGCGGCGGCGAAAGAAGCTATTGCTCAGTGGTCCTGGGGTTTTTGGGCTTCTGGCACTCAAGGGGGAAATTGGTGATGCCCTTCTTCACGGAAATGCCGGAACGTCGGCAGATTGTTTCTCTTTCCGCCGACATGTGGGAACCGGGGACGCTTGACTTTTTGGCTAATGGGCTTTCTCAGGCCGTGGCCTCCAATCCCGCCCAAGCCTTAAACAATCTCTATAGCCGTTATGAGACAATTTCAATTCGCATCCCCCTTGACGAGCAGAATCGAATGATTGAAGAGGCGGGATTGACTGGAGTTATCACCCCCCACGAAGACTATTCTCGCGAGCACCTGCAACTCATGCTGGAACAAAAAAGTGGGGAAATCTGGCGACAAAACGTTTCTTCTCGCGCTTCCGGCTTCATTAATAAGGCGGCGGGATTTGCAGGCGGACTTGCGGGCAGCTTTGTTGACCCCATTAATATTGCCGCCGCCTTCATTCCCGGCGTCGCTTTCCGTGGCGGCGTTTCAACGTTGCGGGCTGTTCCCGCGACCCGGGCGGCAGGCGCTTCTCTCTTGGCTCGAAACGCGGCTCGTCAAACGGCCCTTACTTCCGCCACCGGTTGGACCCGCGCGGGCCTTCTTGCCCGACAGGGAGCGGTGGAAGGAGCGATTGGCGCAGCGATGATTGAGCCGCTTGTCTATTCAGGCATGACCGCGGCGCAGGCCGATTATTCTTTGGCCGATTCTCTGGTGAATGTTTTCTTTGGCTCTGTCATGGGGGCCACGCTTCACCCGATCGCCGGAATGGTTCATCACTGGCGGCACCCGAACGCGACGCCCGACTCCATTCACGCTACCGACTGGTATCGGCAAGATTTTGAGCAGCGCAATTTTGAAGCTCGAAGGCGGGCGAACCCCAACCTTGATGAAAACTTAGCCCGCCAATGGGCACAAGCTGATGCCGCCCTTTTTGACGCCAACGCCCGACGGTGGGCCGCCGACATGGGCCGGTCACCTCTTGATTATTATGAGCGTAACCCCGTGGAGTTTCGCAGTGAAAATACCACCGGCATAGCAAGCGAAGGGCTTTCCGTGAGAAGCGCGGAAGCTCCTCGTGCGGAGGGAAGCTCACCGCAGGTACGGGGAGCAGTTTCCTTTGACGAAGGGAAGGCCGTCATCACCTTCTTTCAAAATTCTGATGCGACTACCGCACCCCATGAGATGTTTCATATTTTCCGGCGGGAAATGGCGGAAGATGCTCACGCCCCCGGTGCGTCCGACGCTATTCGCGCCCGCTATGCCTTGATGGAGGATTTTGTCGGAGCTAAGCCAGGAAGGGCCTGGACTAGAAGCCAAGAGGAAAAGTTTGCTCGGGCCGGAGAGGCATTTCTGATGGAAGGCCGAGCCCCGTCGGCCGCCTTGCAGCCCGCTTTTGATTCCATGAAGGGCTTCTTTCTTGATGTCTATTCGAGCGCGGACGCGGCGGGCCTTGAAATCTCCCCACAAATGAGAAACGTTTTTAACGACATGCTGACCGTGCCCTTTAGTGAAGCGGAGCGAAATTTCACCTATGCCGTTGGCGACCTTCTGACGCGCGAACCGGAGGTGACCATTGCCGCTGAAGCCAAGAGAAGCATGCCGGATGCGGAGGTCATCCGGAGCGCTAGAACGCCGGAAGTTGTTCAACTTCGTGAGGGCATTCAAAGCGCGGATGCGGACTTTGACACCTTTGTTTCACGCCAAGAAAACCTTTCAGAGGAGGCCCAAAATATCATTGCCGGGTCTGAACCCGCGATTGCCGAGTCCGACGCCCAGCTTGCGCAATATGATATTGCCGACACCTTGACGCCGGAAATCCTTGCGGCCGTGAAACAAGGGGGGGCGCGGGAATCTCTTTTCTTGGCTTCTCCTGAAGCAGAACGGCTGGCCCCTGAGGACATCACCACACTCTATGAGTCGGCCGCCGAAAAGCGGGCCGCCGGCATGGATGACGACGAAATTCTTAAGGCTATGGCGGAGGAGATCAACAGAGACCGAATTGTCGAGCTGGCCCGAAACCGAGCACTGAAGTTGCAGCGCAACCGGAACGTGGAAAATTTGGGCTATGTGCTGAACACTTTCAGAGGCAAAGAGGGCGAAGGTATCTCGGCCCTTCTAGTTGGCTCAAGGTATGTTCGTGAGGGCAGCCACATGTCGGTTGATTCCTTAGGGGCCGGGCTTTCCGGTCAGTATCGGGGAGAATTGGCGGCGGAATTAAACAAGCTTTCCGAAGCGCATTTTCAGGCTTTTCGTCAAAACACCTTGCAGCAGGAGATTGTGCGGGCTCTCTACACCTTCGACAATCCCGACGTACCCAAATACAACGGCCCCAAAATGGCCATGGAAATTGCCGAAGTGGTGTATCGCGTCCAGGAAAAAGCCAGGTTAAAAGAGAATCGCGCCGGAGCATGGATTGGGCGTCTGCCTGGCTATGTCACCCGCCAAACTCATGACGCCTACCGTATCCGCAAAGACGGTAGTCAAGCATGGACGGGTTTTATGAATGAAAACCTTGACTGGGCCAAAACGGCGGATGGGGCATATCTGAATGACCTCGCCGGGCGCGAAAGGTTTTTGCAGAATTCGTACAAAACCATGTCCACGGGCAAACACGTCCGACAAAATACTATGGCAAATGAACTTGTACGGACTAGTCACATCGGCAGCGCGGCGGCCCGGGTCAGTCATGAACGGGTGTTCATTTTCAAGGACGCCGACGCCTGGTTTAACTATCAGGAGAAATATGGCACGGGCACGCTTTCGGACACCATTCTAAACGGCCTTGATCGGGCGGCTAAAAACACCGCCCTCATGCAGGTTTTAGGACCGAGCCCACAGGCGGGGCTTGAGACCTTGCAGCGTGAAGCCGGGAACGCGCTTTTTAGGGCGGGAGATGACAAGGGCGTCAGGGCGGTGAAAAGCGGACGCATCAGCAACCAAATGAAAGAAGTTGACAACACCATCAACATTGAAGGCAACCCAACGGGGGCGCGAATCGCTCGCAATATCCGCCTTTTCATGAATGTGACTAAATTGGGGGGCGCGGTCATCTCCGCCTTTTCCGATATCCCGAATGTGGCCGGGGCCTTGGCTTATCGCGGGGCCGGCGGCTGGTGTGAAAACATGCTGGCCGGCATTCGCGGGCTTTTAAGGGGTCGCGGCAACGCAGAACAACAGCGCATCCTGGCTTCGCTTGGCGTGTATTTTGATTCGACGATGCAGACAATGGCGGCCCGTGTGTCGAACGGCGGCCTAGATGCAGGAGGGATTAACAACCGGCTGAACGGCATTCAAAACCTGTTCTTCCGCCTCTCCCTTCTTTCCTGGTGGACGGACACCCAAAAGACCTCGGCGGGGCTAATACTTTCGCACGATTTGGCCCGACAAAAAAACAACTCCTGGGCCCAACTCGCAATTAAACGTCAGCGCGCGCTTTCGCTCTATGGCCTAGATGAAGGCAAGTGGGAAATCATTCGACGCGGTGAAACGAAGGCGGCGGACGGGCGGCACTATTTGACTCCGGACGGCATTGAAACTGTGCCGGATGAAATGTTCGCAAATTACCTACGAAGCCAAGGAAGAGAGGTGACCCCTTCTTCTATCTTGGCTTTGCGCGAGGAAATTCAAGACCAGTTCCGGACCTATTTTTCAGATGGTATTGGCGACGCGGTCATTGAATCGTCTGCCAAAACTCGGGCCATACTTCGGCAGGGAACTAGCGCGGGAACGCTCACCGGTGAATTTTGGCGGTTCGTTGCCCAATTTAAAACCTTTGGCTTTGAATATGCAAACCGCTTTTTGTCGCGGGAACTGTATGGCTATGGCGCAGAAAGTTTTGCTGAAGGCTTGGCGGGACAACTGGTGAAGAACCAATATGGTGAAACGGGGCATTTAGTGCGACAGATTGCCGCGATGACCCTTTTCGGCTATCTTTCGCACAGTGTCAAACAATTGGTGGCGGGAAAAACGCCGCGCGACCCCTCAGACGTACGCACCTGGGTGCAGGCTTTGACGCAAGGCGGCGGGCTGGGCATCTATGGCGACTTTTTCTTTGGCGAGCTTGGGAATGCTAAGAACCGGTTCGGCGGTTCAATCCTGCCAACCCTTTTAGGTCCAACCATTAGCGATGCCGAAACCTTCTACAATCTCTATGTCGACTTTATGAACGGCGAGGTCAGGGCGGCCAACACTTTCCGCCTTCTCTGGAGCCATGTGCCTGGGAACAACCTGTTTTACGTTAAAAGCGCATTTGACTATTTAATTGCCTACAACCTCTATGAAGGTTTGAACCCTGGCTACATTGCCCGCATGAAGCGACGAATTGAGCGGGAACAAAATCAGACCTTCTGGCTCGATCCGGAAACCTTTGTGAGGTGAAATATGACCATTGACACCATCGTTCGTCGTGTTAACTATCAGGGCGACGACCGCACTACTTGTTTCTCCTTTCCCTTCAAAGTTTGGAGCGAAGAACAGGTCGTTGTTTATTGTTCCGACCCGGCTACGCCCTGGACGGAAACGAATATCACGCAGCGGGTGACCGTCACCTTAAATGAGAACAACTACGGCGGCGCGGTTCGATTCGTCAACCCGCCGGCTTCCGGCACAAATCTTGCTATTGTGCGCGAGGGGAGTTTTTTGCAGGAGGACGAATATCTCTCCGGCTCCCGTTTTAACGCGCACGAGGTAGAAGACCGGTTCGATGAAGATGCCGCCGAGCGGCAGGAGCTTCTTGACGCTACTGCCCGCTCTATCAAGGTACCGAACTCCAGTACGCAGACGCCGGAAGAAGTTTACGAAGAACTCCTTTCTGGCGCGACCTTTGTGAATAATGCCATTGCTTCCCTAACGGAACTCTACAATCAGGCACTGTATTATTACAACTTGACCATGGGGTATCTTGGCGAAACGAGTTATATGCAAGCGAGGGAGACCTCCTTCACTATTGACAAAACACACATTGTTGACGGCGATGATGGTGAAGGCGACTGGATTCATACGTTTGATGACGGCTTTAAATATTACCCCACGACCCACCAACTCTTGGTCACCGTTGATGGGCTGGCCTTAACGCCTGATGAGCATTTTCAAGAAGTCGGGGAGCTTGGTACCGAATCCTCGCAAATCCGGTTTAAAATCAACATGTACCAGGGCCAGCAGGTTTACATTAAAGCCATGTTCCTGGGAACGGAAGAGTTTAATGTTAAGCTCCAGGAGATGGATGATAAGATTGAAGGTGCAAACAATGATTTACAAGACGCCGTTAACACTGCCAATAAGGAATTTGAAAACAAGACAAATGAGTTAAATAGCCTTATTGAAGAAACAACGAACAACCTTCAGGGCATCGTTGACGGGCTTGACGAAGAAATCGCGCAGACCGAATCCCTTATTCAAGACGCCCTGGAAATCGTCGGCACAAGCGAAAACTGGGATACCTTTCAAAGTGCAATAACCGAACTTAACTCTATCTACGCAACGTTCACCTCAAACGAGCTTCCCACGCAGGGCTATTGCGAGCTTGATTCGGCATACTACGGCGGCTCTTGCCTAACCCTGCCGGGGGATGTCTGTTATTTCAAGGGCACCAACACACTGCACCTCGCCATTGACGGCCTGGTTCTTTCTCCGAAATATTTCGAAGAGGTCGGCGGCTGCATTTGCACGCCGCCCCTGGTTGAAGGCGGTTTGCAAGAAACCGTCTACTATGGCGCGAACTTTGTAAAAATTCCCGAAGGCGTTTGCCTGTATAAAGGCCAGGAACTACACGCCTGGACGGAAAGTTTCTGGAGCCGCGAGGGCTGGGAGCCGGAGGAATATCAGCCGGACATCACTACGCGCCTTTATGCAACCTCTACGTCTGGATGTATTTATTATTCGGACGACCTTGGCAGATGCTGGCGCTCAAGCGCCGCGGGGCTTGAAGACAACGCAGACGGCGAAACCTCCGCAGGACAGCTACCCGAATACCTCAAAAGACAACGGATTGTCGCAACTTCCGATACGTTGTGGGCGTTTACTGCTCCGCAGAAGACTGAAGATAATGGCACAGATGACGAGCTGGAAGATAATAACCAGGAAGAAGGCGGCAACGGGAACGGCGAGCTGGAAGAGGAAAGCCAAGAAGAAAATCGCTCAATCGCCGCGAAGGCTTCGGCGACTGAACAAGAGGATGCCACGCCCCCGGCAGGGACGCTCATGTGTTCTACGGACGGCGGCTTGACCTGGGACTGCTATATTAAAAATAGCGGCAGCAACGATAGCAATGGTGATGGTTGGCTATCTTTCTTCGGCGACCCGTACGCCTTTGCCGCAACCGACGACGCCCTGGTACTGGCGACCTGTCAGGGGTTGTTCTGTTGCCCTACGGGAGGCACGTGGAACTCAATTTCTTCCCTTAGCTCTAACTCGCCGTTTAACTATTGTTGGGGCCTCATTGAAGCGGCCTCGGACGGCAGCGGCTTCTTGGCAGTAGACACCACGCCCTGGATAGTATACTTCGGTTCCGCGCCTTCCGGCGGCATCACCTGTTCTTGCACAAACAATATCTCCGACGCCACGGCAATCGCCGGCAACGGACAATACTGGGTGATTGCGGACGCCTGCGGCCAGGTTGAATACGCCGCGAATTGCCCGTCTTCTGACTATTGGCAAACCGCTGTTCAGATGCCGCAAAGCTCAGGTGATGGCGGCGTTACTTGTATCTACGTGGCGCGTGAAGGGTTTGTTGCTCTTGGCTCCAGCACGGCCTGCACCGCTTCGCCGCGAAACGCCTGGAGGTGTTCTGGGGAGTTTAGCGGAACTCTCTGTGCCGGGCTGCACCTCCCCGACCACGGCCTTTATCTGGCTGTCGGCGGCGATGCCAGTTGTACTTATACCCTCTGGAGCTGGGATGGGCTAAATTGGAATTGCGGGTGCGGCGTTCCGAACAACGCCGTGCTGAACAACATTTGGACCAGCGAACACCTGCCGTTCTTTACCAATGAGCCGGTGACGGAACTTGAACCGATGTCGCCCCTGCCGGGGGCTGCAGACAGCGATGAAGACGACGAGGCGGAAGGTGGAAGCCAGGAAGAAAACAGCGGCGTGGAAAGCCTTGCGGCGATTGGGCAACATTGTTACCTCTGGGGTCCAATATCCCCCACCTACCAGCTGAAGAGCGACCTGTGTTTTGACAGCAGCTCAATTCCAGTGCGCATCACCATTGACCAGGATATGCCTGAAGGGACGGGCACAGACAGCAGCTACGGCAACGGCGCGACTATCGCTATCTATAAATCCGACACCTATCAGCGGTTGACGCGGGAAGATATCTCAATCGCCGATGGGCTTGATGAGGGAAGCCAAGAACAAAGTTCGCCGCAGGCATGGTGCGAATTCGCCCGCTATGAAGCTTGCGGCCCGATTGACGCCAACACGGAACTCTACACCTGCTTCGCTGCCGCGGGCCAAAATGAAAGCGGCGAAGCATTGACGGCGTCTGAGTCATATCCGACCTGCTGGCCCGCCGGATACTACGCGGCGGCCATTTATAACGTCTATGGCGGCTGCTCATTGCAAAGCTGCATTCCAAAAGTTAACTTCTATGTTTCGCGGAAAGAGCGCTACAGCTCAAACGCCGCTGGGGCTGAAGGAGAAACCAATGATTAAAGCCAATAAAAACAGCCCGCCGCAGACGTTGCCGTTGAAGCAATATGAACCCAAACCTTACGACGAAGAGGCGGCCAGAAAATACGCCGAATCGCTGGAAAAGCTGTTGCCGCTTTTGGACGAAATGAAAAATGTCGTAAAGGTAATGCAAGCCAAGGAAAAAGAATTAAAGGCCCTGCTTAACTCGAACAGCGACAGCGGCGCCTAAACGACTTGACTTTTTCTTTGGCTTGATGTACAATTTCAACGGAGGGTTTTAAGAATCCTGTGGCACGAGTAATGCCTGCCGCAGGTATGAGGGAAGGAGGCGTCTATGGCATATGAGACGGAAACTGTTGGCCGTTCCGTCGAAAATTTGGCAGAGAAAAATGGCCGACTTAACAACCACGGTCAACGAGACCGTCAAGGAGAGAAATATGGGCGATATTGCCGGACTCTTGGCCCTTATGCAGGGTAACAAGGGAATGGATTTGCCTGGCCTCATGGCCCTGGCCCGAGAGAAGGGGTATGACAAGAACAGGGGCGGCGAAGGGCTGTTTGTCTTCGTTTTCCTCTTGTTGTTTCTTTTCGCGGGCGGTGGCTGGAATGGTCTGAATCGAGGACAGCAAGCAGATTTTGCTGCGCTGGCCGGAACCAATACGGAGGAAATGGTGGGACTCCATGATCGTATTGCTGATGCCCGCGCTGCTTCTTCCCTTGGCTTCCAGCAGCTTCAGGCCTGGCTGTGTGAGTCCATTTCAAACGTCATTTCTGTGGCTGGCATTGTGAATCGTGCGGACAGCGTTGCCCGAGACGTGAAGGAGGGCAACAGCTTGATTAGCGCCAAGATCGAGCTTGAAGCACTGAAAGCGGAAAATGCGCGCAATGCCCTTGAATCCCGCGTTTTGCAGGGACAAAAAGACGGCTTTCTTCTTCTGAACCAGCGGTTTGACCAGCTTGAAAACAAGATGGCGAACCATGCTTTGGCTGAAGAAAATGCCCGCTTGACCCGCGAAAACGTAACGCTCCGCGATATTATCCGCGAGGACAAAATTGCGGACAAGACCGTAGCTCGTTTGGAAGGGTTCGCGCTCAGTAACTATACGCCGACCCGGACCTCGAGCACTACGGACTCAACGAGTTAAATTATGCCTGGTGTATTTGGTATTACAGGAAGCGGCATCGGAACTCTTGGCGCGAAAGCCGATGCTTGCGATTCCTTGGCTGTTGGTCCTGGGGCTTGTGCTGCTCAACATTCTCTTGCTATGGGGCCTAATGTTTGCACGGAAAAATGCAGCATCGCTATCGGTTCGTGTGACATTGAATGCGTCAGAATTGGATGTTGGAATTTGCAATGTTCAATACAATGTTTACAATGTTCAATACAATGTTTACAATGTTCAATACAATGTTCGCAAAGTAATTTCCAATATCCAAACTGTTTGGC
>Ga0192244_10607_pt1 | contig 13222 bp, 13 predicted proteins | sample Koala_Koa27_L3_FD_131234 | JGI IMG/M metagenome (GOLD analysis project Ga0192244, IMG submission 131234) | Enriched cells from koala feces incubated with labeled cellulose particles, San Francisco Zoo, California, United States - Koala_Koa2-7_L3 ... | reverse complement strand
GTATCTTTGCCTACGATACGTTGAATATATTTCAAATTATAGTGGTCCATGCCGATGAGGTAGTCGTAATTATTGTAATCGCGCTTCGTCAGCAGGACCGCTTTTTTATTCCCGACATCGATGCCTTCTCTTTCCAGAATGCGGAGGATGGCGGGATGCGGCGGATTGCCCAGCTGATCTTTGTGGGTGGCGGCGGAGGCGATATAGAACTGGTCCCCGTACCCGGCCTTTTCTACTTTATCCCGGAAGAGAAATTCCGCCAGTGGGCAGCGGCAGATGTTCCCATGACAAATAAAGCATACTTTTATCTTATCCTTCATATGTTTCTATCACCCCTGCTACAATAATTTTTATTGGTTTTGCAGTCTTAAAAATCGAGACTGTTTTCATTCAGCAGAAAATCAAAGACATTCATAAATAAAATACCTTCATCGTTATAAAAAGTCCCTGGAGTATCTTTTGTAATGATTATTTTTTTGAATGAATCATTGATCAGCCGAAGGGGGCGAAGTTCTTGGGTCATTTTTTTGTTGTCAGGCAGGGTAAGCGCGGACTGGATATAATAACGTTTGGATCCTTTATTGCAGACGAAATCAATTTCCAGTTGCTTGTGTGTAGGGACTCCTTTCTGATTTCGCTCTGTAGTTGCTACATTGCCAATGTCTACATTGTATCCGCGTCTTCTCAGCTCATTGTAGATCACGTTTTCCATGCTGTGAGTTTCCTCAATTTGCCGGAAATTGATCCTGGCGTTACGAAGCCCCAGATCTGTATAATAATATTTAACCGGCGTTTCTATATATGCCTTTCCTTTTATATCATACCGCCGTGCAGATTCTATCAGAAAAGCATCTTCCAAATAAGAAAGGTATTTTGATATTGTTGAGGCTTTGATGGTTGATTTTTTAATGCTTTTAAAAGATCTTTCTAATTTATTCGGATTGGTCATGGACCCGATATTGGAGGCAAGGATATCTAACAGTTCTTCCATTTTGGCTGCATTGCGGATTCGATGCCTTTTTATGATATCACTGAGATAAGTCTCCGTAAAAAGGTGGTTTAAAAGAGAGATTTTCTGGCCCGGATCGGACAACAGGACAACCTGCGGCAGACCTCCGAACATTAGATATTCTTCCCATCCTTTATATGTCTCGCCCTCATACATTGACATGAATTCTGAAAAGCATAAAGGCTGCAGATAAATTTCATCTCCTCTGCCGCTGAATTCAGTGATCACATCTTTCGATAAAAAACGGGCATTGCTTCCCGTCACATAAATATCTACATTAGGCAACCGTAAAAAACTATTTAAAACGGATTCAAATTTCCCAAGCAGCTGGACTTCATCGAGCAACAAATAATAGGGCTCTTGATCAACGATCTGGTCTTTCACGAAGGGGAAAAAATTATCTGGATCACAATATTTTTCATTCTCATAGGAATCAAAGGCCATGGAAATAATATGATCTTCAGACACTCCCTTTGACAACAGATAGTTTTTGAACAAGACATTGATCAGATAGGATTTTCCGCATCTGCGGATGCCCGTAATGACCTTGATCAGGCCGTTTTGCTGCCTTTGTATCAATTTATTCAAATAAAAATCTCTTTTGATTTCCATGATTCTTCCTCCGAAATAGGAGATATTTTTGCTACATGTAGCAATTTTATTCAATAGGCTATGGCATATAAGAGACTTTATTAATTAAGGATTCTATGAGAAGTGGCATCTTTTCTTCACCCCAGATATTGATTTATCCACACATGGGCATTATAATGGAAAAGTAAATCTGCTTACTACAGAGATAAAGAAAGTGAGTGATACGATGGACCGCAGGACGAAACGGACGAAGGCAGCAATTCGGGATGCCTATTTTTCGCTTTTGATGGACGAAAAGACATCGTCGCACATCACCATAGCGGAAATCACCAGGAAAGCGAACATTGACCGAAAGACATTTTACCTGCATTATAATTCGACGGAAGATATCCTGAAAGAATTTAGTGACGACAGGGTGGATGAACTGATGGACCGGTTAAGAGAGGATGGATTCTTCGAGCACCCGTTTGATATTGGTCTGTTTTTTCGGGATTTCAATAATCTGGTCATGGAGAATATAGATCTTTATAAACAGCTGATCAAGACGTCGAATTTCGAGTTTATCTGCAGGGGCATCCAGGACGTCCTGGTGGATACGATCAGAGAAGTCTACGATGGGATCGTGAACGTCTCATCCGAAGAACTGGATGTATATGCCCGGTTTTATTCCTCCGGCGTGATATCGACGTATATCGCATGGCTGCAGGAGGAGATCCCGGTAGGCATCAGCAAGCTGGAAGAATTCGTAGGGGATGTAACGCACTTTGGAGCGGGAAAGCTCGTTCCCACTATTGAGTAAATAATTTTCTGCTTACTTACATTGAAAATACTGCGTAATTGACACAGAATGGACAGGTGCGTATATTAGAACTACAGTCATATATGCGCCTCAAAAAGGAAGGTTAGACACAAGGAGGGTAGGACTACTATGCAGACGGTGAAAATCATATCGGACAGCACATGTGATCTTTCCAGAGAACAGAGAGAACACTTTGGCGTCGATATTATACCGCTCCACGTTATCTTGGGAAAAGATACTTACGAGGACGGGGTCAATATCACGCCGAAGGACATCATTGCCTGGGTAGACAAAACAAAAGAGGCACCCAAAACAGCGGCGCCTACCCCGGAAGAAATCACCGGCATCTTTGAGGAACAGTTAAAGCAGTACAAGGAAATCGTCTGTTTCTCGATCGCCGCGGGGATGTCTTCCTCCAATGCGGCCATGCATCTGGCTGCGCAGAAATTAGAGGCGGAGGACCGGGTTCACGTGATTGATTCGGCCAACCTTTCCGGCGGCATGGGGCTGCTCGTCATGGAGGCGGCTGAGATGGCTCAAGACGGAGCGGATGGTCAGACGATTGAAGCGCAGATGGAAAAACAGAAGCCTCTGGTTCGTTCCAGTTTTGTAGTGGATACCTTGATGTATCTGTATCGGGGCGGCCGTTGTAACGGGTTAACTGCCATTGCGGGAGAGACATTGAAGCTGCATCCGAAAATCAGCGTCATAGACGGAGCGATGGAAGCAGGGAAGAAATACCGTGGGAAAATAGCGCGGGTCACCATGAAATATGCCCAGGAGCTGGAAGCGGAACTTTTGGAAGCGCAGCCCAGGCGGGTATGCGTAACCCATTCTCCCTGCAATCCCAAGACCGTGAAAAACGTGGGCGAATTTCTGCAGAATCTTAAATATTTTGAAGATGTGTCTGTCGCCCCCGCGGGCGGTGTGGTTACCTGCCATTGCGGGCCGGAGACGTTAGGAATCTTTTATGTTGCAAAATAAATTTTAGAACTGTGCCTGAAAATATTGCAGCAGGCACTGGCAGCCATAATGGATGTCGTCATAGGCCTTGTCGTATTTCCAGGTCACCCAGGGATCGGCGATATCCCGGGGATGAGGCGAGAAATCCAGAAGCGGATGGATCTTTCCTTCCGGATCGGAGCCCAGCATCCGGTGCAGGACCTTCAGGTTATGGTGGTCCATGCCGATAATATAGTCATATTTTTTATAGTCACTCTTGCTCATCTGAACCGCCGTCTTATTGCCGGTGCCAAGGCCGTGCAGACCAAGCAGGCGGCGGATCTCAGAACTGGGCAGGGAACCTTCGTCTTCATCGCTGGTGCCGGCGGAGGCGATATAGAAACGATCCGCCAGTCCGGCTTTATCTGCCATATCTTTGAACAGGACTTCGGCCAGCGGAGAACGGCAGTAATTGCCGTGGCAGACGAAAAGAATTTTTATCTTATCTTTCATGAGTTTTTAAAGTTTATTCTTCCTTTGAGCTGTTGTTCATCTGGATGGTTCTGTCGTAGGCGGCCTTCACGCCGTCCATCACATCCCCGCGAAATCCGTCTTCCTCCAGTGCGTTTACACCGGCGATGGTGCTTCCACCGGGGGAGCAGACTTGATCTTTTAACGCTTCCGGATGCTGTCCGCTTGTCATGACGAGGCTGGCAGCACCGATCAGTGTCTGGCAGGCATAGACTAGCGCTTTCTCGCGGGGAAGACCGCAGGATACGCCGCCGTCGGCCATCGCTTCGATAAACATATATACATAGGCAGGGCCGCAGCCGCTTAAAGCGCAGCCCGCGTCCATGAGTTCTTCCGGAAGTGTATCCACGCAGCCGCAGGCATCCATAAAACGCCGGAATTCGGTTTCGTCAGTCTCGGATACTTCTTCGGAAGCACAGCAGAGGATCATGCCTTTGCCGATGGATACCGGCGTGTTGGGCATGATGCGGATGACCGGACAATTTTTCCCGGCCATACGTTTCATCTCTGCGATCGAAAGGCCGGCGGCCATGGTCACCAGAATAAAATCGTCTCTTTTTTCCAAAATGTCTTTTAAAGGGGAGAGCACTTCCTCCATCTGTCCCGGTTTGACGCCCAGGAAAATATACCGGCAGTTTTCGGCGACCTCTTCATTGCTGCCATAGTCTGCGCCCAGCTTTTTGGCCAACGCTTTCGCTTTTTCTTCCGTACGGTTGGATAAAAGAATCTGGCCGGCGTCCACGGTTTCTGCCACCGCCTGCGCAATCGCCGCGCCCATATTTCCACAGCCGATCAATCCGATTTCATACATTGCAAAATCCTCCTCATGAACGAATATTTCCGTTTCCGCGGATCACATATTTATAGCTGGTCATTTCCTCTAAGCCCATCGGGCCTCTGGCATGGAGCTTCTGCGTGGAGATGCCCATCTCACAGCCAAGCCCGAACTGTCCGCCGTCGGTAAAGCGGGTGGAAGCGTTCACATACACCGCCGCGGAATCCACGCCGTTTACAAAGGCTTCTGCAGCTTTTGGGTCCTCCGTCACAATGGCGTCGGAGTGTCCGGTGGAGTGAGCCCCGATATGGGAGATCGCATCCGCTACGGAATCCACTACCTTGACGGCCAGAATATAATCCAGAAATTCCGTATCAAAATCATTTTCCCCTGCGTCTGTAAGCCAGCGATCTGATTCTCCTTCGGAGCCGTCTCCTTTTAAAATTTCCGCGGCGCGTTCATCTAAGCGGAGTTCTACCGGGGGCTTTCCCTCGGCGATCCGATCATCGATGAGCCGCGTCTGAAGTTTCGGAAGAAATTCGGGGGCGATGTTCCGGTGGACCAGCAGGGCCTCCTCTGCATTGCAGACGCTGGGTCGACTGGCTTTCGCATTCTCAACGATATTTAACGCTTTATCTATGTCCGCAGCTGCATCCACGTAGACATGACAGATCCCGGTGCCGGTCTTGATACATTCCACGGTGGCATTTTCCACACAGGAACGGATCAGTCCCGCGCCGCCCCGGGGGATCAGAAGATCCACGTAGCCTTTGGCTTTCATCAGTTCCGTGGCGCTTTCCCGGGAAGTATCCTGGACCAGAAAGAGAAGATCCGGGGACAGGCCGGCGGCGACGAGCCCTTCTTTTAACGCATCCGTGATGGCATTGGCAGAGTAAAACGCTTCCTTGCCGCCCCGAAGGACGCACGCGTTCCCGCTCTTGATGCAAAGCGCGGCTGCATCACTGGTCACATTCGGACGGCTCTCATAGATGATCGCGATCACCCCTAAGGGAACAGAGACTTTTTGAATATTAAGGCCGTCCGGGCCGGAGATTTCGTTTAAAATGCGGCCCACCGGGTCCGGCAGATCTGCCACGGCCCGAACACCGTCGGCCATATCCCGGATACGATCTTCCGTCAAAAGCAGACGATCCAGCATGACCTGGGGCATAGTACCTTTGGCCCGGTCCATGTCGATGGCATTTTGCTCCAGGATGTCCTTTGCACCTGCCATCAGTGCATCCGCCATGGCGTAAAGCGCCTCGTTTTTCTGTTCGGTCGTCGCCGAGGAAAGGGAGGGGGCGGCTTCCTTTGCACGTTTTAAAATTTCCTGCGTTGTGATCATTTTTTGTCTCCTTTCTATGAGCGGTCCTTACGGGCGATAAAGTGGGTGCCGGCTTCTTTTCCGTCCATGATATCATATAAGATTTCCGGATGTGCTCCGTTGGCAATAATCACATTGTAACCGGCTTCCACGGCGATCTTTGCAGCCGCTACTTTGGCGGCCATACCGCCGCTGCCCAGCTCACTGCCGGTGCCGCCGGCCAGCTGTTCGATTTCCGGCGTGACCTCTTCCACCTGAGGGATCAGTGTGGCAGACGGATCCTGCTTCGGATCAGCGGTATACAGCCCGTCGATATCGGATAACAAGACGATCAGATCAGCATCCACCAGGGTGGCAGTTAAAACCGCCAGCCGGTCATTTTCTCCGATATAAAATTCCTCCGTGGCCACTGAATCATTCTCATTGATGATCGGAAGCACATGAAATTCCAGCAGCCGGGCGAACGTATTGCGCAGGTTCGCTTTCCTTGTCTCATCCTCCACGTCGGCGGAGGATAAAAGCACCTGCCCCACCACATGATTGTACTGGGAAAACAGACGGTCATATGTATACATCAGTTCACACTGCCCTACGGAAGAGGCGGCCTGTTTGACCGCGATATCTTCCATATTTTCGGTCAGTCCCAGCTTGCCTTCTCCCATGCCGGTGGCGCCGGAGGAGACCAGCAGAATTTCATGGCCGGCGTTTTTGATATCACTTAACACCCGGGTCAGGTCCTCCACCCGGCGGATATTCAGATTCCCGGTGTGATGAGCCAGCGTGGATGTGCCTACTTTTACAACAATTCTCATACTTTATTTCCTGCTTTCAAAAATTTTCAACTTCAGTATACATGGATTTGGGCAAAATCTCAATATTTCCAGGCCGATTTTGCAGGATAAAAAACAGCCCCCTCCGATCCCGGAGGGAGCTGCTTCATTGACAGATTCTGAATACTTAATCCAGATCCTCGCCATTGGTTGCGATGACTTTCCTGTACCAGTCGAAGGAATCTTTCCTGCGGCGGCTTAAATCGCCGGTCCCGTCATCGTACTTGTCGACGTACACGAAACCATAACGTTTTGCCATCTCACCGGTAGAGGCGCTGACCACATCGATCCAGCCCCAGGGGGTGTAACCCATGAGATCCACACCGTCTCTCACAGCCAGTTCCATCTGCTCGATGTGCTGACGCAGGTAGTCGATCCGGTAGTTGTCATGGATATAACCTTCCTCGGTCAGTTCGTCATAGGCGCCCAGGCCGTTCTCCACGACCATAAGCGGAATCTGATAACGATCGTATAACTCATTTAACGTGTAACGCAGGCCCTTCGGGTCAATCTGCCATCCCCACGCACTGGATTCCAGATACGGATTGGGCACACCGCCCAGCAGGTTGCCTGCACCGGCCTCGATGCTGTCGTCTGCGGACTGACAGGAAGTCATATAATAACTGAAGGTGTAGAAATCAACCTTGCCTTCTTTTAAGATCTCCTCGTCGCCCGGCTCCATGGAGATTTCAATCCCCATATCATCCCAGAGGCTCTGTGAAAATGCAGGATAGGCGCCCCGTACCTGTACGTCCGAGGTATACCAGTTCATCTTACGCATTTCCTTCTGGCATAAAAGCACGTCATCCGGATTGCAGGTGTAAGGATACATGGCGGAAAATGCGCACATGCAGCCCACCTTAAACTGCGGATATTTGTCGTGGGCCAGTTTCACCGCTTTCGCACTGGCCACCAGCTGGTGGTGCAGCGCCTGATAACGAATCTGCGGCTCGTCCGGCACTTCCGTTAAGGGACCGGTATAGCCCTTGATAGTGCCCAGAGAGAGTACCGCGCCCATGGGCTGTGTCCCACAGTTGATCTCGTTAAACGTCAGCCATAATCTTACTTTGTCTTTGTAACGCTCGAAGATCGTCTCACAGTAGTGCATGTAGCAGTCAATGACCTCACGACCGTACCAGCCATTATACATTTCCACCAGTGCGTAAGGCAGCTCATAGTGGGAGATGGTGACCAAAGGCTCAATGCCGTATTTGTTCAGTTCGTCAAACACATTGTCATAGAACTGCAAACCTGCCTCGTTCGGCTCCTCCTCCATGCCGGTAGGGAAGATCCGGGTCCAGTTGATGGACATACGGAAGCATTTAAAGCCCATCTCCGCCGCCAGTGCGATATCCTCTTTATAATGATGATAGAAATCGGTGGCTTCATGGCTGGGATATAAGGTTCCTTCCTGGAATTCCGCCGTCACCCATTTCGGGGATGTGCTGGAACCATTTGTACACATATCGGAAACAGAGGGGCCTTTACCGTCTTCATCCCACGCACCTTCATACTGATTGGCAGCCGTGGCACCGCCCCACAGAAAATCCGATCTTAAACTTGACATGTTTTAACTCCTTTCTGATCCTAGACCACAGTAAGCAGATCATCACCGGCCGTAACCGAACCTGCATCCGTGCCGACTACGGAGACATAATCCTCTGCATTGGATACGAGAACCGGTGTATCCAGTTTGTAACCAGCAGATGTAATGCCATCCATATCGAAGGTCATCAGTACATCGCCTTTCTTGACTTCATCGCCATCTTTGATCTTATAGTCGAAGTACTGACCATTTAATTCTACAGTATCTAATCCGACATGGATTAAAATTTCCACTCCTTCCGGTGTGGTTAAGCCAACGGCATGTTTCGTATCCATCGTTGCACTTACTTTGCAGTCGCACGGAGCGACAACCTTGCCTTCCGAAGGAATGATGGCAACACCTTCACCAAGTGCGCCAGAAGCAAATACTTCATCAGGAACATCTTTTAAAGCTTCCACTTTACCACTCAGCGGAGCGCTCAGGACGATTTTCTCGACCAGCGGCTTCGGAGCATCCTCTTCGTTGCTTTCTACAGCATCACTGTCATTGCCGGCAGCCTCTGCCTCTTCCGGATCCGTGTGAGACAGGAAAGCGAAGATGAAGGAAATACCAATGGACAGGACGGCACAAATGATACCCCAGACGATCATGGACGTCGGATTGTCACCACCGATAAAGGTTACGATGGAGAACAGGGACGGCGAACCACCCATGGTCCAGGCGACCAGACCGGAGATACCAGCGACCAGTCCGGAAATGCCGGCTGCGATACAGGCGGAAACCAGTGGCTTCACGAAACGCATATTAATACCATACATAGCCGGTTCTGTTACACCGGCCACACAAGCGGAGATACCGCAGGCAATACCTTCGGAACGAGTCTCCGTATTTTTTGTTCTGGCAGCGACACCAAAGGAAGCACCGCCCTGTGCCAGGTTGGAGCAGTACATGGTAACCATGACTAAGGCATCATAACCAAGTATCGCCAGGTTGTTCATACATAACGGTACCAGAGCGTAATGCATACCGGTCATGACGATGAACGGCATGATAGCGGACAGCACACCAATGGTGAGCCACGGTACGGCTTCGTAAGCGGCATTGAATACACCGGAGAGACCCTCGCCGACAAGACCGCCGATAGGGCCAAGTACGTAGAATGCCACCGGGCAGCAGATGATCATGAAGATCAATGGTTTCAGGAACGCTTTTACCAGGTTGGGAGAGACCCAATCTGCAAATTTCTCTACATACTTCATCACTGGAGCCATCAACAGGATGGGCAGCACGGAAGAAGTATAGGTCGTGCAGATGACCGGGATGCCGAACATGTATGTACAACTCATACCAAGGAAAGAACCCAGTTCCAGAGATCCGCCGGCCATCAGAGTAACGATGTCCGGATAGACCATAGCTGCAGCGACAGCCATATACAGAACGGGAGTGCCACCCTGCTTTACAGCAATCTGGTACGCCAGGAAGATGGGCAGGAACGTGAAGAAGCAGTCACCGATACCATTTAAAATAATGTAGGTGGAGCCTTCCGTTGACAGGCCGCAGAATGTGGTCAGGATGACAAGGACAACCTTTAACATACCACAACCAAGCATGCCAGGTAACAGCGGGGTCATACATCCGGCGATAAAGCCGAACAGACGCTGGATTATGTTGCCTTCTGCCTTTGCAGGCTCCGCGGGCTGGCCGCTGAAGTTGCCCTGTTTATCAATCTCCTTCATTACTTCGGCGACTTCGTTACCGATGATGATCTGATACTGACCACCCTGATGGGCAACGCCTTTGACGCCTTTGATGGACTTGACCTTGTCGTCGTCGGCTTTGCTTTCATCATTGAGTACCAGACGAAGCCGGGTCATACAATTGGTTGCACTGGCGATGTTCGAATCACCGCCAACCGCCGCGATTATATCTTTCGCGGTTTTCTCATAGTCTAGTGCCATGATTCATTCCTCCTTTAGATATTTTTTTATAAAAGCACGCAGTGACAAAGCGTGCTGATTACCATATAGAAACAATTTATCAGGCTTTAACTTTTCCGGCAGGCCCGGGTGACCCGCTCCACATGGATCATCAGGTACATCCGCTCGTCCATGCCGATGTCGTAGTGGAATTCGATCAGGATATAATCCGCGATCCGGTCCACACAATTTCGCACATGGGGATAACGCCCTGCCAGTTCATCATACAGTTCCTCATTTCCCCCCTCCTGGCTCACCTGACGCATGGCAACCCGCTGCGCGAAAAACTTCAGATGCGTGAGAAAACGCTGGTAATTCCAGTCCTCCTCATTGAGATGAATCTGGAAAGACTGCTCCACCAGACTGATGATGTGTCCCGTCATCTCCGCAATGGTATTTGGAGAAAGGCCGGGGGGTCTGCGTATCCAGTTCGGCATTGATAAAGTGAAACGCCAGAAACGCCGCCTCATCCTCCTGCATTTTGACTCCGAAATGATCATACAGAAGATCTAACGCCTTGATTCCGGCTTTATATTCTTTGGGATAGACCCGTTTGATGTCCCACAGGATTGGATTCTCCAGGATTACATTTCTGCGGTAACGCTCCACACTGCCGGCCATGTGGTCACACAGCGGGAGAATAATGCGGTCCGGCACCTGAAGATTGAGATTTGTTCTGGCATAATCGACGACTTCTTCCGCGATCGGCCAGTACTCATCCGGGATTTCAGAAAAAAGCTGTTGGAAATGCTGACTTTCCTGTTGATTTTCAGGAAAAAAACGTCGCTCAACTAAAGAAGCATCAATCTCATCACCATTGCGCTTCTTATAACCGATACCCTTCCCCTGACAGATACACTCTCGTCCCTGATCGTCCCTGCCCAGGATCATGTTGTTGTTAAGGGCTTTGATAACCTTCAAGTGATTGCCCCCTCACACACAAAAAGCAGACGCCACCCACACAAAAAAACCCAATTCATGGGCATTCTTCATAGTAGGTCTTGCCTGCCTTACCAGTCACAAACTACTCAAAAACATAATTTAAAAACAACGTAAAAAACATTATGTTCATTATAGGCGTTGAAACCCATTCTGTCAAGTTATTGGGACAGGAGAATGTAAATTTGGGACGGGGTATTTTTAAAAATACTCCGTCCCAAATTGGAAATACCCTGTCCCAAATTGGGACTGCCCTGTCCCTCTTTTTCTAAGGCTGTTTTTTGGATTGAATTGTAGCAAAAATCTTGCCGAAAAAAGGATGATATACTTTCCGATACAGACGCATAATGGCATGTTGATACTCATCAACAGATAAAATTTTAGCCTTTCCGGGGAAGCACAGAATGGTGTAGTCTACCCCAAATACCCGACTGCCGACTCCGGTCTGGATGGCGCCGTTTTTTTCATAAAAATCAAGTCGTTTTTGTCGGATGAATGCTTCTTTTGAGTTGTTTGCACTTTGGGTACTTTCGGCCTCGACAATAATCTCACTTTTCTGAAGCACGACCGGGAGATCTCCGAATACACGAATATCCAGCACGCTTAAGCCTTTATTTTTCAGGATTCATACTGGCGCGTCAGTCTTTCAATTTCATTTTTCACATCCGTCACGACGCTCTGTGGGCTTACGATTTTCGCTCCGTCCCCCAGCGCCATGACCCAGTGGAGGAACTGAGGGCTGACGGCTACTTTTACGCGGGCCAGGAAATGGTCCTCATCGTCTTTTCGCATGGAGACTTCCTTCCCGAAGCGGTCGACCACCGCGCCGGACAGGTGATTCTCACACCGGATCACCACCGTCTCCTCCCGGCCGGCATACATGCTGAACATCTTGCGGGTGTAGGCGGCCATATCGCAGGAATGAAATGCTTCTTTTCCTTCCCGTTTTTTGTCAATCCCGGATATATGGAGCATTTTGTCGACGCGGTAATGCCGGATCTGCCCTTCTCCTTCATCGTAAGCGATCAGATAGTAATTCTCATTATCCCAGGTCAGCGCCCAGGGGGAGACCTGGTAGAAAGCGCCGTCATGGCGCAGCTCCATCTCTTTTTTCACATTCCACTGAAAATACTGGAACCGGATTTGTTGATTCTCGGAGATGGCTTCCTGAATCGCATCTACATTATAATAGATGCTCTCATTCATAGTCTTGATCCGTTCGGCCACATAGACCTGCCGCTGCAGTTTTTTGGCCTCGTATTTGCTGGAAAGTCCCTCAATCTTTTTGATCAGCTCATTGGATTTCCGGGTCGTGATGAATTTTGCCGACTGCACCGAATCCACCAGCAGTTTTAATTCCGCCAGTTCAAACGAACGGCTGCCGACAAAATAACCATACGTCTTCCCCTGCTGTTCCCCGATGATATCCAGCCCAAAGGACCGCAGCGTCTCAATATCGCTGTAAATACTCTTGCGCTCCGCTTCAATATCATACGCTTTTAGCTTTTCCAAAATCTCATTCATGCTGAGCGTATGTTCCTCGTCTGTCTCCTGAAGAAGGATCTGCATTAGATATAGAAGTTTCCCCTTTTGATTGGATGATTTTGCCATGAAAAACTGCCTCCTAATCCGCGTTTAATAACTGCTCCACTTCTTGAATGGGCACCAACTGTCCATCCCGGGAGAGTGCGCGTCTTCCTTCCGAAATATAGCTTGGGACTGCAAAAAGCCCCTTCTCATCCCAGGCATACCGATTGGCTTCCTGCACCTTTTTGGCGTACCGGTTCTTTTCCAGCGCCGTTACTATTTCCTTTTCATCTCCCCCACACTCGGCAGCCAGTGTGGCTAAAAGCTCCCGGTTATCCAGGCGCTCCCCTTTGGTAAACCAGGCATCAAACACTTTTAAATGAAACGAGATCAGATCGCCTCCGGCATCTTCCAGGGCAAACATCGCCTGAAT
>Ga0192244_10599_pt1 | contig 13404 bp, 10 predicted proteins | sample Koala_Koa27_L3_FD_131234 | JGI IMG/M metagenome (GOLD analysis project Ga0192244, IMG submission 131234) | Enriched cells from koala feces incubated with labeled cellulose particles, San Francisco Zoo, California, United States - Koala_Koa2-7_L3 ... | reverse complement strand
ATTGGTGCGCACCATGGCCACATGATGTTCAAAACCGTTTTTGCAGATGTGTTTCATCAGTTTTTGCAAATTGGGCACCTGGGTAACAGCAATGCAGCCGTCCATTCCGTATGGGTCGTCGGTAATTTCGCCAGCTCCCAGATAAGCCTTGATGCAGCCGCGTGGGTCGTCGGTAGAGATGCGGAAGAAGGTGAAGTCGCCTTTTGTTACCTTGCCATACACGGCTCCGAAGGTGTGCACCTTGCCCAGCGTCCGTCCCAATACACCCAGCGGGCCTAGTTTCAGGTCGTTTCTGACAAATGATTTGGGGAAGTTTCCGCAGTGTGTGCAGACGCATTTGTTGCGGTCTTCGGCAAAGTTGTTGTTCCAGTCCAGCAAAGCCGAAGCGTTTTGGGAGGCTAGCGTCAGTGCATACATGGATATGGCGCCTGCAATATCTGTTTCGCAGGCTGCTGGAATCAGTTTGTCACCCAGCATGCTCATGGTGACGCAGGCTGCACAACCGTAATTCTGTTCCAATGAATCCCAGCATTGTATGGCTACGGCATCGACTTCGTTGGCTGCAATCCATCGTTCTACGGCTACACCGAATTTGGCCTGTAACATTAATTTTTCGTTATACTCTTTAGGTACAGTGGCGTAGCATCTGATGTCGTCCAGTTTTTTCAGGAAATCGGCATCATTGTCTTCTATCTTGCGGGCCGCAAACAATATTTCGGAAAGGTCTGCCGGAATAACGGTTATTCCGCTGCGTTGCAGCAGTTTTTCGCTGGCACGTACGGTTTGGAAGCCCGATGGGCGGGTACCAATCTGGCCGATGCGGCAATGGCGCAATCCGTTTACCACGCGGCATATTCCTGCAAAACGGTTGATGTCTTTAGCCAACAGCTCGGAGTAGATGGAATAGGTGTGGAGTGTGGTGTCGGTGAATGGGATGCCATATTGATACAGGTTGTTGCATACCGAGATTTTTCCACAGAAAGCGTCGCGGCGGCTATCCAGGTCTACTTTGTCGTTTTCGTCGTCGCATGCCTGTACCAGAACGGGTACATTAAGGTCTGCAATGGAGATGGCATTGATGATTCCGATTTCAAATCCGAAATTGGGCAAGGAAATAATAATACCGTCAATGCGGTCGCGATTCTGTCTGAACAATTCGGCACATTTCAAGCCGTCTTCTCGAGTTTCAATGCTACTGCTGCCGGTGGGGGTTGCGTCTTCGGGAAGGATTACATAGTCATAACCTTCTTGTTCAAGGGTTTTCAACAATTGTTTGCGGACGTCTCTTGCCAGTTCAGAATTAAAGTATGCGCGGGTACCTATGATAAGGCCAAAGCACATTTTTTCTTTTCTGCTTTTCATGGTTAGTGTAATATTAATTTGTTATGTTTTTAATTGATTAATTGTTTTACTGCTTTTTGCCAGCCTTCGTATAGTTCCTTCATTTGCATTGCATTGTTTTCGGGCATAATGCGGCAGCGGCTTTTTCGTAGGCTTTCCACTTCTGCAAAGTCTTTCCAAACTTTCCGGGCCATGCCGTTCATTATGACAGCCCCTAAGGCAGATGCTTCTTCGATGTCGGAACAGTTGACAGGTACGCGCAGACAGTTGGCCTGGAACTGCATCAGGAACTTATTGCGTGTGGGCCCTCCGTCTACACGGATTTCTTTTAAGCCTATGCTGGCTTGTTGGGTCATTGTATTTATCAAATCGGTTACTTGGTAGGCTATCGATTCAAGTGCGGCCCTTACAATGTGTTCTCGTCCGGTTCCCAATGTCATGCCACAAATGATGGCTTTGCAATCACTTTGCCACCACGGTGCTCCCAAACCGGCAAATGCGGGGACAAAATATACTCCTCCATTGCTTTCTATGTTGGTGGCCAGTTTTTCGGCTTCGTTGGGCGAATTGATTAATTGCAATTTTTCTTGTAGCCATTTGATGGTGGCTCCTGTGCAATGTATATTCCCTTCAAAGGCATAGAAGAGTTTTCCTAAAGCCGAGAAACCAATGGAAGTTACCAAGCCAGAAGGGGCGCTTGCAAATTTTTCTCCAATATTCACCATAACCGACGAGCCGGTTCCGTAGGTGGCTTTACCTAATCCTTCTTCAAAACACATCTGGCCGGCTAATGCACCGTGCGAATCGCCCAAAACCCCGGCAATGCTGATAGGTGCGTCAAATAGACCGTCAACCGTAGTTTCTCCGAAAATGGAATCGCATGGCAACAGTTTGGGCATCATGTTCTGTGGAATGGTAAATAAATCCAAAAGGTCTTCATCCCATTTTAATGAGTGGATGTTCATCAGCAGGGTTCGGGATGCATTGGTATAGTCTGTAACGTGGCTTTTGCCTCCGGTCAGTTTCCATATGAGCCAGGAATCTATTGTTCCGAACAATAATTCTCCTTTTTCGGATGCTTCGCGTGCTCCTTCTACATTGTCCAATATCCACTTGGCACCGCTTGCCGAAAAATAGGGGTCGATTAACAGGCCTGTCTTTTCTTGAACCATCTGGTCGTATCCTAATTCTTTTAGCCGGTTGCAGAATTGTTGTCCGCGCATACACTGCCACACCACGGCATTGTATATGGGTTTTCCTGTTGACTTGTTCCAAATTACAACCGTTTCCCGCTGGTTGGTGATGGCAAGTGAATATGCTGCGGCATTAGGATTTTCTTTGCCCAACAGTTCTGTGATGCCTTTTACTGTATTCCTGTAAATCTCTTCCGCATCATGTTCCACCCAGCCTGGCTGAAGGTATATTTGGCGGTGGGGGATGTTGATTCTACGAATCATTTCGCACTTGTCACCGAAAAGCATGATTTTAGTGGCCGAAGTACTTTGATCGATGGCTATAACAGAATGTTTCATTTTGAGAATCGGTGTGAATGATAATTTTTTAATGTATAAAATCGAGGGCCGCTTTTACGATGCCTTTTGAATCTAAACCATAATGTGCAAATATTTCACTCGACTTTCCATGTACCACATTTTCGTTAGGAATTCCAAGAATTTTTACAGGTACCGGATGCTCTGAAATGATTTCGGTGACCATGGCCCCTAGGCCGCCGTAACGGCTGTGCTCTTCTACTGTAATGATATGACCGGTTTCTGCAGCGGCTTTTAGCACGGCGTCTTTGTCGCATGGCTTGATGGAAGCCATGTCGAGTACGCGGGCGTGAATATTTTGCTTTTTCAATTCCAGTCCTGCCTGCCATGCATGGTATACAGTCTCGCCTGTACCTATGATGGTGAGGTCTTTTCCTTCCAGTAACACGTTGGCTTTTCCAAAGGCGAATTCAAAATCGTCGTTTTGATACACATCGGGAACGGCTGCACGTCCTACCCGCACATAAACAGGCTCGGGATAGTCAATCAGTAATTCAACCACCTTTTTTGTTTGGCGTGCATCGCAGGGGAGTATTATGTTCATACCTGGAAAAGTGCGTAAAACGGCAATGTCGTGCAAACTATGATGGGTAGCTCCTAAAGCCCCATAGGCAACTCCGCCACTGACTCCTAGAATTTTTACATTGTTCCGGCTGTACGCCAAATCAACTTTTATCTGCTCCAGGCTTCGGGCTACATAAAAACAGGCCGGCCCACATACAAACACCTTTTTGCCGCTATGTGCCAATCCGGCAGAAATGCCTACCGCGTCTTGTTCGGCAATGCCACACTCGATGAACTGTTGGGGCAGTTCTTTTGCGAATTCATCCAATGTCACGGAGCCGCGGGCATCTGTTGTTACAGCAATGATGTCTTTGTCTTTTCGTGCCAGTGACAATAAAGTGTCGGTAAAACTTTTTCTGCAAGCTATCATATTATTCTTTTTCTAAATTTGTTATTCTTTCTGTAATTTCTTGTACAGCCAATAGATATTGCTCTTCCGTGGGAACTCCGTGATGCCATTTGGCCACTCCTTCCATGAATGAGACACCTTTGCCTTTGGTTGTATGTGCTATCAACAGGTGGGGGGTATGGTTTGAGTAGTCGATGGATTTGAAAGTCTGCACAATATCATCCATGTTGTCGCCATCCATTTCCCTTACTTCCCAACCAAAGGCTTGCCAGCGTTCGGTAATGTTTTCTATGCCCATTACGTCTTCGGTGTTTCCACTTATTTGTAGATGATTGCGGTCTATAATGGCAACCAAATTGTCTAGTTTGTATTGGCGGGCTGCCATTGCTGCTTCGTAGATGGAACCTTCTCCTTGCTCTCCATCGCCCATCAGCACGAAGGTTTTATAGTCTTTATGATCTAATTTGGCTGCTATTGCAATGCCTACGCCAACCGAAAGTCCATGCCCCAGTGCTCCGGTATTTACTTCGATGCCGGGGACGTCGATTGTCGGGTGTCCTGACAGAATGGAACCGTATTGTCCCAGCGTGTCCAATACGCCTTCTTTTATGAGTCCTTTAGATTCCAAGGTTACATATAAGGCTTCTACACAATGTCCTTTGCTCAGAATAAACCGATCTCTTGAATCGTCTTCAAAATTTTTGGCATTAATGTTCATTACCTCGAAATAGAGTACTGTGAGCGTATTGAGACAGGATAAGTCTCCACCAATGTGGCCGGCTTTTGCGTTATAAATAATCTCCAGAAGTCTTTTTCGATTTCTTTCGCTTTGAAGTTTTAAATCTTTTGTTTTCATAGTTGTTTTTCTTAAAAGACACGACAAAAATAAGAAAACGAAAGTAAGAAAACGAAGAAAAAGAAAGAAAATGCTCGTTTGTTAACAATTTTTATAAGAAAAAAGAAGGTAAACGAAAATATAAATAATATAAATCAAAAGAAATCGAAGCGAATAGTAGCTATGAAAAAGAAAAACGAAAGTGTTTTTGTATAAGCTCATAGTTATTTTTCGTATATTTGCAGCCAATAAATAGTTTAATAAAATGTTGAACACCATAGAAGAAGGATTAGAAGCAATTCGCCGGGGTGAAGTGATTATAGTAGTAGATGATGAAGACAGGGAAAATGAAGGGGACTTCATTGTTGCAGGTGAAAAGATAACTCCGGAGATTGTAAATTTTATGATTACTCATGGCAAGGGGCTTCTTTGTGTACCATTACCTCAGACCCGTTGCCAAGTCCTTAATCTGCACCCTATGCTTGATGACAATACATCTTTATTGGGTACTCCGTTTACCATATCTGTTGATCTTATTGGATATGGCTGTACTACAGGGGTTTCGGCATATGACCGTGCGGCGACCATACGAGCTTTGGTTGCTGGAGATATAACTCCTTCGGAACTGGCCCGTCCGGGGCACATATTCCCGCTTTGTGGGAAAAACAATGGGGTTTTGGAGCGCAATGGCCATACAGAAGCATTGTTGGATATGACCCGTATGGCAGGCCTGACACCAGGAGGGGCACTTATTGAAATATTGAATGCCGACGGTACAATGGCTCGGCTACCACAGTTGGTCGAGATAGCCAATCGGTTTCAATTGAAAATTATTTCTATAAAAGCGATTCAAGAATATCGTATAAATAATAATACATAAACTCTGGTTATGGCACTGAATCAACGAAGGGTAAAAATCTTAGATTTAATCCGTGAAGACGGACATGCAAAAGTTCAGGAATTAAGCCGGATTTTTGGCGTAACAGATGTAACGATCAGACAAGATCTTGAGATATTGGAAAAAATGGGTTACGTACAAAGAGAGCATGGTGGGGCTTTTTTGAAAGATGTAGGCTCGTTTGCAAAGACAGGAAAGGTCTTGAATCAGACACATATTGACGAAAAAAGAGAAATTGCCCATAAAGCTATATCGTTTATAAAAGAGGGTGATAGTATTATTCTGGATTCTGGTTCTACTACTACCGAAATAGCAAAATTGCTGTTGCCATACCGCAATCTTACTGTCATAACCAATGCATTGAATATTGCATTAATCTTGGGTGAGAATCCTGGTATTAACCTTATTGTAACGGGTGGGGAATTTAAAGCTCCTACGCTATCGTTGACGGGGAAAATGGCAGCAGATTCATTTAAGGATATCAATGCCAACAAACTTTTTCTTGCTACGGCGGGTATATCACATGATATGACACTCACATATCCCAGTCTTAGTGATTTAATGGTAAAATCTGCCATGATAAAATCGGCAGAACATGTGTATCTGGTTGCTGATTCATCGAAAATTGGTGTTACAGCATTTGCTAGCTTAGGGGCAATTTCATTGGTGCATACTTTTATTACGGACAATAGAATTTCGGATGAGAACATTCAAAAAATGAAAGATGCAGATATTGAACTTTTGATAGCATAAGACGAAGTGTTGCTGTCTTTTTTGTTGTTTTTAAAAACAGGTAGGTGTGTAGGGATGTCTTTCAATGCATACCGATTTGTCTTTCGGTGTACAATGGTTTGAGAGTTTCAATCATCTACGTCGGGTATGTTCTTTGTCGTTGTCTATGATTTGTTCCACAAATTGTGTTGTAACTTTTTTCGGATATATCCCTTTTTGTGAATCTTTTGTTTTACTTTTGTGGTGTGATATCACAAAAACACCCCTGGAGCCGACGGGTGGGCAGGGGAAAGAGAGACAAAACTATTCTATTAATTTTAAAAACGAAAAAAGTTATGGCTATTTTATTCCGTAAACATCTGCGTCCGGTAGAGATAGGTAACCCGGACGGAGCGAAGAAAGTATTTCCTACCATTACCTACAAGTATACAAACTCGGCACTGCTCAAGGAAGTGGCGCGCGAAATCAGTACTACATCCGGGGTGACCGAAGGTAACGCGTACAGCGTGCTGAAGGACTTCCGCACCACCCTGCGCAAGCTGCTGCTCTCGGGGCGCACGGTCAACATCGAGGGACTGGGTTATTTCTACCTTTCGGCCCAGAGCAAGGGCACGGACACGATGGAGGCGTTTACCGCCAACGACATCACCGGCCTGCGCATCTGTTTCAGGGCCAATAACGATATCCGTATTGTAGCATCCGGTTCTACACGTTCGGATGGTCTGGTGCTGAAGGATGTGGATCGCATTGATAGTGAAGGTAGTTCGACCGGCGGAAGCGACGGTGGCGGTGAAGACGAGGGCGAATTGCCGTTAGGCTGATTCAGATTGGTACACGAAATAAAATGATGTGTCCGGTTTGACATAGGAAAATTGTGTGACTGGCCCGCCGTTGACAAATTTCAAGTCAGCGGCGGGCTTTCTTTTTTCGTAGATGTCAGGGAAAGGTTACCTGTTGATACAATTTTTAGGATTATGGTACAGATTCTTTGCAAAAATAACCGGTTCTACCGTAAATCTCTGTAATTTTATACCCAGCGAAAATGGGTGATAATCTGCTGGCGAAAAGCATTTATCGTTATGTGACTATGATTCAACCGGATAAGTCTGATGATTATTCTTTGAAACGCACATTAAACAATCATAAACATTGCATGACTATGAAACAAAGACTACTTGGAAAAATCGTTCCTGCCCTGTTTGCCGTGGGAATGCTCTTTACCTTTTCCTGTTGCATGCAGCAAGGAAAAAAAGGAATTTATCGTACTGAAGCGTTGGAACCGGAAGCATGGGATTCTTCTGCCTGGATTTCGGTGACCGATGCACCGGTGGTGAAAGGTTCGGTGGTGGACGGAACAAGGGCGGCCGACGGGGCCAGCTGGTTTGTCTCGACGGTGACGAACGGTCGGAAAGTGAACCGGGCTTGCTGGATGACTTCAGCGCTGGGAGTGTACGAAATCTATGTAAACGGAAAGCTGGTGGGCGACGAAATACTCAAGCCCGGATTTACCCATCCCGAAAAGACCCGCTTGTCTTTTACCTACGACGTTACCGATGCGTTCAATACGGAAACCGGTGCCAAGAATGTGCTGGCTGCACAGGTCACCCCCGGCTGGTGGGCCGACAAAATTGTGACTCCTTACAATCACGAAGGTATGGTAGGACGGAAATGCGCTTTCCGCGGTGTACTCGAATTGACGTATGACGACGGTAGCAAGCAACTCTTGGGTACCGATACGGACAGCTGGAAGGCAGGCATTGCCGGCCCGGTGACACATGCTTCCATTTTTGACGGTGAGGAATACGATGCCCGGATTCTTCCCGGCTTCGATACGCCTGAGAAATTGTCGACTCCCGAAGTAAACAACGAATTCAAAGGCCGACTGGTACCGTCGGATGGAGCAGAGGTTTACCTGCGTCGCGACTTGGCACTTTCACCCGTCAGAGCCTATGTGTGGGAAGGCGTAACGGATGAGCGTGAACACGAGTTCGGAAAAGTGGTTATTAAGCGGGAATATAAGGCTGGAGAGCCGATGACCTTGAAACCGGGCGAGCATCTGGTAGTAGACTTCGGGCAGAACTGTGCCGCGGTACCTTCGTTTGTGTTCCAGGCGGCCGAAGGGACGGTGCTGACGTGCCTTCCGTCCGAGCTTCTGAATGATGGGAACGGGGCAAAAAGCCGTGGAATGGACGGCCCCGAGGGTAGTGTGCACCGCCTGAACCTGCGTACGCCCGACAGTGGAATGAGATTGAAATATACTTTTTCCGGTAATGTAGCGGATACAACCTATTGTCCGAGATGCACGTTCTTCGGTTATCGTTATCTATCTATCAGCGCTTCGGCAGAAGTGTGTATCAAGCGCATCGAGTCTGTACCCGTTACTTCGATAGCCAAAACGATGGAATGTGGTACCTTGACTACCGGCAACGACCTGGTGAACAGGCTGATATCGAACACCGTCTGGGGCCAGCGCTCCAATTACCTGTCCATTCCCACCGATTGCCCGCAACGCAACGAACGTCTGGGTTGGACGGCCGATACGCAGGTGTTTGCCGAGACGGGTTCGTTCTTTGCTAACACGTCGTCCTTTTTCCGAAAATGGATGCGCGACATGTGCGATACCCAAAGCGCTACCGGAGGTTTTCCGGGTGTAGCTCCGCTAGCCCAGTATGGCAATGATATGATGCGGTTGGGTTGGGCCGATGCCGGAATCATTGTGCCCTGGACCATGTGGAAACAGTTTGGCGACACAACGATTGTGGCTGAATGCTGGGACTCGATGGAGAAGTTCATCCATCATGTCAACGAAACCCGCTACAACCACGTGGCCTTGAAGGACGAGAACTTTAACTACCAATGGGCCGACTGGTTGAGTTACGAACCCCTTGAAAGTTGTGGTGGTGGAGCTTTCGGCAAAGACGGTCCTCTGCCCGAAGCCGTGGATTATTGGAATTATCTGGGTGCCTCTTACTGGGTGATTGACGCAGGCATGATGCGCGACATGGCGGCGGCCATTGGGAAAGACGCTTCACGTTACGGGCAGATGGTTGCCGACGCCAAGGCTTACATCAGGGAGCAGTTCTTTACTGCCGAAGGTACCTTCAAGACTGAAATTCTGAACACCATGCAGACGCCGGCCCTGTTTGCCCTCAAGAACGGCATACTCGACGGTGAGGCCCGCGAGGCGATGATTGCCCGTCTGAGGGAAAACTTTGCCCAGCATGGCAATTGCTTGCAGACGGGTTTCCTCGGCACCTCCATCCTGATGCCCACACTCACGGAAAACGGCATGGCCGACATTGCCTGGGAATTGCTCTTGCAACGTAAGAATCCCAGCTGGCTCTATTCGGTAGACAACGGGGCCACTACCATCTGGGAACGCTGGAACAGCTATACGATAGAGAACGGCATGGGGCCGAGCGGCATGAACAGCTTCAACCATTATGCCTATGGCGTGGTGTGCGAATGGATTTGGGAAAGCGTGGCCGGCATTGCTTCCGACGTGGACAACCCGGGATTCCGGCACATCATCATGAAGCCCGTACCCGACAGGAGACTCGGCCATGTCGAAGCGGTTTACGATTCCGCCGCCGGACGCATCAAGAGTGCATGGCGTTATGAAGGCGACCAGTGGATATGGGATTTCACCATCCCCGAGGGTTGTACGGCATCCGTAACACTTCCCGGTGAAACCGAAGCCAAGGAGTACGGCCCGGGCAAATACAGACTGGTCAAGTAATATAAGTAGCAACTAAAGTGGCGTTTTAACCCGCCGGCAGAATGGAAGTGGTGTATATCCGTTCTGCCGGCGGGTTTTCTTTTTGCGTCCGCATGGGTCGTATAAATAGTGACAAAATTCCTGTTTTTGCTCGCTTGCTTTTCGGGAAGGAAATGCGTTACTTTCGGGTCGTTTTTTTGTAAAGGTTGTGTCTTTCTCCCCCTTTTCCAACGAAATATCCCCCTGTTGTACCCGTTGAGCCGGGATGTAAGTATATTGTATAACAGCAGTTTATCCTCTTTTTGTACGCTTGTATTTGTCCCCCTGCTTTCTTTCCTGTTTTTCTCTTTTTTCCCTTTAATTTGCTCAAGTGTTTGTCGCGGGAGACAGGCGCCGATGTGCAACCTTTTAACAACAAGTAAAATTATGGAAAACTTCCTGATTCCCCTCGTCGTGGTGGCCGGTGTACTGGTGTTGCTGGCCGTGTGGTACGTGTGGACAATGAACAACCTGATTGCCCTGCGCAACCGCGTACGCCAGTGCCGAAGCGGCATCTGTGTGGCCTTGAAACAACGCAACGACCTTATCCCTAACCTCGTGGCATCGCTCAAGGCATACATGGGCCACGAAAACGAGACGCTGGTGCGAATTGCCGAATTGCGTTCGCATGCCTCCGGTAATGCTCCCGAAGCCGAACAGATAAAGACGGGCACCGAACTCTCATCCCTGCTGGCACGCCTGCATGTGTCGGTCGAGGCTTATCCCGACTTGAAGGCCGACACCCAGTTCCACCGCCTGCAAAGCAACCTGGAAGACATGGAACTGCAACTCCAGGCCATCCGGCGCACTTACAACGCCGCGGTGACCGACTACAACAACGCCCTCGAGATGTTCCCCTCGTGCATCGTGGCGCGCCGCACCCGTCACGTACCCGAGGAACTGATAGACATCCCCGAGACCGAGAAACGCAACGTCGACGTAGGGGCGCTGTTCGGCTGACTTCCTGCATATCTTTTTCCGACGACACATATTTCCGACAACTGAAACAAACCGACCTATCTGCTTATGGAAACTCCCGATTTCGATGCCCTTGCCCGTGGCCTGCATGCCGACCTTACCCGTGTGGCTGCCTGGCGGCGTGTGCTGAGGCTGCTTGCTACCGTAGTCTATCTTTTTGTGTTCTGCTGGCTGCTGTTTGTATTGTTGGGCGGCATGCTGGCCGCCAGGATAGGGTGGGAGAGTTACAGCCGGCTTACCACCTATATTTTTCCAGCTTTTATGGGCTTTGCCTTGCTCAGTTACCTGCTGTCGCAAGCCATGCTGGGCTTTTCGCGTCGCGAGCATGAAGCCATGCGCAAAGTGATGGCGAGGCTTTTCCCATCGGTACGTTTTTCGTTTACTTCCGAGGTCGATGCCCCGTTGCTCACCGAGAGCCGCCTGTTTACTTCCTCGCATGCCAACCCGGCACTGGCCGTCGAGGCTTATGGTGAAGTGGAGGCGGGCGAGGGCGACAATGCTTTGCACGTGGCCGACGTGGGTGTGTCCTACGGCTGGACCAATCGCCTGCAATACTATCCGGGCTTGAACTACGTGGTCATGGTCTATCGCCTGGTGGTGCGCCCGCTCTTTGCCAGGAGGATTGAGAGCAGTGCGCACAACTTCCGCGGCATGTTTGGCTGGTGCCGCACGGCCCGCCGCTACGAGGGTACCATTCTCCTGCTGCCCGACCATCTGGAAGACAAGCTGGGCTATCTGGCACGGAACATTCAGGTTTTGCGCCGGCGTTACGACACCCGTCTCGTCCGGTTGGAAGACCCCGACTTTGAGCGTCACTTCGTGGTTTATGCCGACGACGAGGTGGCCGCCCGCATGCTCCTCACCCCCGCCCTGATGCGACGCCTCGTGCAGCTTCGTACCACCTTCGGGCGCGACCTGTTGCTCTCGTTCCGCAAGGGGTGTTTTTATTATGCCGCCTCCATGCCGCAGGGATTCCTGGGGCTGCGTGCTGGCGGACTGAAGGACGGGCAGTTGCTTCGCGAAATCTATCACGACCTGTCGATGGCCTGCCGCCTGGCCGACGACCTGCTGTCCAAGCCCCAGGGCTCCAGGGTGCAATTGCAACGGTAAACAAGACTTATCCCTTTTAAAACAACATCATGATATGAAACAGACACTTACTTTTGTCCCTCCCGTAGTGGACGCTACCCAAAGCTCCGTCAACACGGAAGCCTACGAAAAGAGTGTGGACCTGTACAACCAGGGGCAGTACCTGCCGGCTTTCCACAGCCTGCTGAACTACCTGAATGCGGATTTCCGGCAGAAATACGGCAATGCCGACGGAACCGAATTCCACATTCCCCACGGCTCCATCCTGGTGCACATCACCGTGGCCGACGGTGCTTTCCGCATCAAGGCCGACTTCCTTGAACTCCCGCAAAAGGGGCGCGTGGCCATGCTACGGCAGGTGGCCGACCTGAACCTGAACAAGCTGCTGTTGCCCCGCTTCGTGAAAGACGGCGACCGTTTGCAGATGGAATACACCTGCCGCCTGTCGCAGAGCCATCCGCACAAGATGCACTACGTGCTTCAGAATATCTGCCACGTGGGCGACAAGTACGACGACGAGTTCTGCACCAAGTTCGGCGCCGAGCGTTGTTACGAACCGCAGGTGACACCCTATCCGCCTGCCGAGGTCGACCGCATCTGGCAGGCCATACAGACCTTGGGGCAGGCCACCCTCGACGCCCTGAAGGAGTACAACGCCGAACGCCGTTACGGCTATTCGTGGAACGTGCTCGACACTACCTTCTACCAGATAGCCTACTTTGCCCGTCCGCAAGGCCAATTGCTTAACGACCTGAACAAGGCCGTGAATGACATGGATGCCGAACTGCCCACCGTCGAGGTGGTGACCAAGGGCAAGGCTTTCCTAGAGAAACTGGTAGCCACCCCCAAAGAGAAGCTGGCCGAAGACCTCTACTTTGTCGACACGCTGGTATCGGCCAAGATGCGCTCTTCGCTGAAGAACGTGCAGGAACACTTTGCCGACGTCTACAAGGAGGCCACCGAGGCCATACAGGGCGGCAACTACGAGCGTAGCGCCGTGCGTCTGCTCTATGCCTTCTACGAAGCCTATTTCTACAACGACATGCAGGAAGACCTCAACGCCCTTCTGTCGAAAGCCTTGCGCGAGGCGGGCGGACAACCGATGGAACAGGCCTCGGGCATCCTGTACAAGGTGATGGACCGCATCATGGACGGCGAGCTGGACGAGGACGAAGACGGGGAGGACTTCCTTGCCGGCCTGTCCGACCTTATGGGCAAAGACATGGGGCAGCTGGCACGCGAGCAACTGGCCGCCCAGCAGATGGCCGACCAGGCCAACGAAGCCCTGCAACAGGCCCAGCAGCAGATGTA
>Ga0192244_10597_pt1 | contig 13430 bp, 8 predicted proteins | sample Koala_Koa27_L3_FD_131234 | JGI IMG/M metagenome (GOLD analysis project Ga0192244, IMG submission 131234) | Enriched cells from koala feces incubated with labeled cellulose particles, San Francisco Zoo, California, United States - Koala_Koa2-7_L3 ... | reverse complement strand
ATAAAAATCACGGAAAACCGTGAACCGCGGATTTCCGGAAAAGTTACTCCAGCCTAATCCACCCCTGGGCCACCGCCTTCAGTACCATGTCGACCGAATTACGGGCCCCGAACTTGCTGATGAGCCGCTTGCGGAACGTCTCCACCGTGTTGTCGGAGATACTCAGTTCGACGGCAATCTCGTGGGTGTTGAGCCCGCGCGAAATCCCCCGCAGGACATCAAGTTCGCGAGGAGTAGGTACATCGTGGGCATGCAGATTGGCACTGGTGCGGCGCAACTTCCGGCACACGGACATGAAGCGCTGGCAGGCATAGGGTTCGCCCTGCAACACCCGGTGTACGGCGGTTGCCAGTTCGGAGGTTACGGCACTCTTCAGAATAACGGCATTGACGCCGTACTGTACCAGCCGGTTCACAATCCATATTTCCTCGTGCATGGTGTTGACGATGATGCGTGCGTCTTCGTCCAGCTCACGGATGCGCTCTATCAGTTCAAAACCCGACACATCGGGTATGCTGACATCCAAGATGTAAAGGTCGTAGTCGCGCCGGGCTATCAGGCGGAGGGCCTCTGCTCCCGACGTCACGGCATCGGCCACCACTACATCGGGCATTTTCCCTACCACGCGGCAAATGCCCTCCAGAATGAGGCTATGGTCGTCAACGGCCAGTATCTCTGCTTTCGTTTTGGTTTCCATAGGTATCTTTCTTTATCAATCGACTGACGGTGTAATCCTTGCCACCACAGCAACTGCGGTACCGCTTCCCGGACTTGACGTAATGTCCACTTGGGCCTTAATAGCCCCGGCACGCTGCCAGATGGTACGCAAACCGGCTCCTTGGGTTCGTTTGCCCACCTCGAAGCCCCTGCCGTTATCGGCCACCAGCAGCGACAATTCATCACCTTCCAGCGTCAGACATATCTTAACAAGCGAGGCACCCGAATACTTCAAGGCATTGCTTACGGCTTCCTGCACAATGCGATAGAACTCGAAGGCCACTTCCTGGGGAATGTGATTCCAGCCAGCCCCTTCGGTCGATATATAGTCAGCTTTCATGCCATCGGGCAAAGCCAGGTGCGCCACATAGTCGGAAAGCATCTCGTCGATGTTGGCATACTGGAACACCGGCGGCATCAGTTCGTGCGACATGGTACGCAGGCGCTGCCGTATTTGTCCGAGCTGTTCCAAAGGCGCCTTTATGTTTTCGGCATCCACATCCGAACGCAACCGGACACTCATTTCGAGCGCCAGCAGGTTGTTGCACACGTCGTCGTGCAATTCAGTGGCAATGCGTTGGCGTTCGCTCTCCAGTCCGTCGATGTATTTGCGTGTCAGACGGCGTCCGGTTTCCTGTTGTAACTCCAGGAACTGCCTTTCCTTCTCACCCACCGCCTGTGCCAAACGGGCCAGACACATCTGCTGACGTTGCCTTGCATAAAGCATGATGAGCAGTACAATGAGTAACGAAGCGATCAGCGCCCCCCAGAAGAAACGCCGGTGCAGCAACTTGGCCTGCTGCTCCAGCTGAACCTGCTTGAGATGTACAATTTCCAATTCCTTTTCCTTGGTCTGATATTTGACGGAATAGTCGGTGAGCTGGCGGGTGTATTCGACATGAAAGGCCGAATCGCGCAAGGCATACGCCCGGTGCAGGTACGCATAGGCCTGACGGGAATCGCCCAGTGCCTGGCAGCACTCGGCCAGCGCGAAGTAGTTGTCATAGTCCCGGGTATCGCGGTAGCCCTTTTCGAGCATGGAAATAATCCGACGGAAATAACCGGCTGCCTCGGCATAGTGTCCGGTTTCCTTCAACAAAGGCGCTTTTGTCCGGTAATAACGGTAAAGTTCGGCATCGGTTTTCAGCTCACTCGACAAACTGTCCAACTGCGAAAGATAGACCAGTGCCGTATCCTGCACTCCTTTCAGCCGGTAAGCGTTGGCAAGGAAACTGTAGGCCTCGCACAAACGGCGGCGGTTGTTTACTTCCTTCAGCAGACCGACCGCCTTTTTCAAGGTGGCAATGCCTTCGTCCAATTGCGGACGGTAATTGGTCTGTATGCCCCCCAGATTGACGTAACAGATACCCTGCATCTGGCGGTTACCCAGTCGGTCGGCATACTCCACCGCTTTTTTTGAAAAAGGAATGGCATCGGCAGCACGGTTCCAGTCGCAATAGGCGGTGGCAATGTTGCCATAAATGTAGGCAGCCGTATTGTAATTGTCTTGTGCCTCGCACAGGCGCAGCGCCTGCCTGAAGTTTTGGATAGTTCCTTCAAGGTCTTTCTTACGGCGGTAAATGGTACCCAACTGGTTGTAATTCTCAATCAGCAACGCCGTATCTCTGTCTGCCTCCGAACGACGCAATGCCTGCCGGGTATATACCAGGGCCGAATCGGTTTCGCCTTCATAGAGAAAGGAGCTGGCATAATTGGTCAGCATCACCCGATAGGCCGCTGCCAGTTCGGACACCCGTTCGGACACCGCCATGCCTTTGCGGAAGTAATAGCGCGCTGAGTCGTAGCGTGCATCCACATTGAAATGATAGCCCATGTCGCTGGCACAATCTGAAATATAATGGACATTGCCTGCCTGTTCGGCCAATGCAATGGCTCTCCGCTTCAAAGCATAACCGGCGTCAAAATCTCCCCTGATAAAGGCCGATTCACTTTTCCAGGCATAATATTCTATGAGGCAATCGACAGAATCATCTGCTTCGCCCAGCAAACGGATAGAATCGGCATAAAGTTCGAGTAATTGGGGCTGTTCTTCGCGCTCATACAGATAACGGCATACGGCCGAATAGCCTTGCAATGATTTTTCGCCGGAAGCCCTCCGGCACAGTTCCGAAAGTCCGTCCGAAGCCTTTGCCTGCAAAAATAACATTTGCAAAAGAAACAAAAACAGGCATGACTTTCCAAATTGATTCATAGTTAGTTTATTGTTTGCGCACAAATGTAATCAAATTTTCAGTATCAGGCATTTCATTTACACACTTTTTTAGCTGAGACGAGCAATATGTCACCAAGAAACAAATCAGAAAACCACAATCAATCTGTACCGGTGATATAAAAAACAGTTTTCCAACACAACAAAAGTAAAGAAATGAGAATTCGCATCTTGTTTTTTCTTAACTTTGTCACGAACATGCATTTACACCAAACAGTTATACACCATGCTATTACATGAAAATACCACCCTGCAAGGCGGGAAATACAAGTTGACAGCCGTGTTGGGACAAGGTGGATTCGGAATTACCTACCTGGCCTTACAGGAAGGACTGGAACGGAAAGTTGCCATTAAAGAGTTTTTCATGAAAGACTTCTGCAACCGCGATACCCATACCTCACGCGTGAGCATTGCCTCCGAAGGCGCACGGGAGCAAGTGGAACGCTTCCGGCAGAAGTTCCTCAAGGAAGCCAAAACCATTGCTACACTCGACAATCCGCACATTATCCGCATCTACGATGTTTTCGAGGAGAACGGGACTGCCTATTACGTAATGGAATACATTGACGGAGGTTCGTTGAAAGACCTTATCACGCACCGGGGAGCACTGCCCGAAACCGAAGCGCTGGACTATGCAGCCCAACTGTCCGAGGCCTTGCGCTACCTGCACGGCCACCACATCCTGCACCTTGACCTGAAACCAGCCAACGTGCTGTTGAAAGACGGACATACCGCGGTGCTGATAGACTTCGGCGTATCCAAACGCTATGATGCCGAAGGCGGACAGACCAGCAGTACCCCTACCGGCATCAGCAAAGGCTACGCTCCGCTGGAGCAGTACAAAACTGGTGGCCTGGCAAACTTTCAACCCTGCACCGACCTCTATTCGCTGGGAGCTACCCTATACACTCTACTCACAGGAAAAGTACCTCCTGACGCCAGCGATGTGAACAACGAAGGTCTCCCACCCTTGCCCCCGCAAGTGTCGGCACACACCGCACAAGCTATTGTAAAAGCCATGAGTCCACGGCCCAAAGACAGGCCGCAAAATGTGGACGCATGGGACAGACTACTGACAGAAGCTCCCCAAAACGACGAACCGGAAATAACCCTTGTAAAAAATAAGACACTGAAAGAAAACAACAAGGATAAAAAGAAAGATGAAAAACAGCAGACAACCGGCAGATCCAACAAACTGAAAACAGCCATGTGGACAGTTCTGGGTTTCGTTATCCTGGCTGCCTTTACAGTGCTCTTTACAGACAGAAAGGGAGGAAAATTCATCCACACGCTCCAGACACCTGTTGGAGATTCCTGCCTGCTCTACCAGCCTTTCCAGGACGAACAAGGAAAATGGGGGTTTATAGGCATCGGCCAACAGTTTGAAAAGAAAATTATTCCCCCTAAATATGATGATGCGGATCTATTCAGCAACGGAAGGGCACGTGTGAAACTAAATGGTCTGTATGGCTATATTGATAAAAACGGAGTGGAAATCATTCCTCCACGCTATAAATCGGCATCAGATTTCAAACTGAACTGTGCTTTTGTGAAAGCCGATGACAAATACGCTCTGATAGACACCTGTGGCAAAGAGATAACTCCACCCATCTTTGACGAATACGAGTTTATCGGCCAGTTTGAAGAAGGACTGAATGCCGTCAAAACAGGTAAGAAATGGGGGTTTGTAGACAAAAACGGCACATGGATCATCCCCGCACAATATGACAATGCGGCTAATTTCTGCGCAGGATTGGCCAAAGTGTACAAAGCTCCTGACGGTTACTACATCAATCCCCAAGGAAAAACCGTGTATCCTCCACTGTTCGACGAATGGCTTTACGATCCGGGCGACGGCACTTGCATTGCTTTCAAAAAAGACGGTAAATACGGATATGCCGACAGTACAGGGCGAGTTATTATACAGCCGCAATACAGAATGGCATACAGCTTCAGTGAAGGACTGGCTTATGTAGAAGATATTCAAGGAGGTACCGGCTTCATCAACTTGCAGGGCGAATATATTATTCCACCTGACTACCAGTTCAATGGTCCAACCTACTGTAAAGACGGGCGTGTAATTGTATGCCAAAACAGCCTCCAAGGATTTATGGACAAGGACGGGAAAGAAATTACCCCCATCAAATACGATTATGTGAACTCTTTTGAAAACAATTTTGCCAGAATAGCCTACAAAGATGAGGCCAGGATGAAGTCCATTTATATGGAATACACCTACGGATACATCAACAGGGATGGAAAAGAAATTATCCCCTGTCTGTACGAAGAAGTCAGATACTTGCCCGATTTTGCTCTGTTCTGTGCCCGCCGTTCCGATTCAGTCTACTATATTGATACAATAGGCAATATCAAAGCGACCATTCGTCCTTAAACGTCAGCATACCTCAAAAGTAGATGCAAATAAACCGAAAAAGGCGGAAAGCAGCATTACCCTCTTATACTGCTTCCCGCCTTTATAATAATAACAAAACTATTTACTTCTGCCTGATATAAACATTAATTGGCGTACCCGTCAGGTTCCATTTTTCACGCATTTTGTTTTCCAAAAAACGGCGATAGGGCTCCTTGACATACTGCGGCAAGTTGGCAAAATACACAAACGAAGGTATTTGCGTGTTGGGCAGCTGGGTAATATACTTGATTTTGATGTATTTACCCTTAATGGAAGGAGGCGGATAGGCTTCGATGAGCGGTAACATCTCTTCGTTGAGACGGGCAGTAGGAATACGCGTCATGCGGTTCTTATAAACCATGCTGGCAGCTTCGAGCACTTTCAGGATACGTTGTTTGGTAAGAGCTGAAGCAAAGATAATTGGAAAATCTACAAACGGAGCCAAACGGTTACGAATGGCATCTTCGAAAGTCTTCATCACCTTCACGGTCTTATCTTCCACCAAGTCCCATTTATTGACTACCACCACCAGTCCTTTGGCATTCTTCTGTACCAACGAAAAAATATTCAAGTCCTGGCTTTCAATACCTCGGGTAGCATCAAGCATCAGAATACACACATCAGAATTCTCAATGGCGCGAATGGAACGGATAACGGAATAGTATTCCAGGTCTTCATTCACCTTGTTCTTTTTGCGGATACCAGCTGTATCAACCAGATAAAAATCGAAACCAAACTTATTATAGCGGGTATAAATGGAATCGCGGGTAGTACCGGCAATCTCGGTAACAATGTTTCTTTCCTCGCCGATAAAAGCATTGATAAGTGATGATTTACCTGCATTGGGACGTCCTACAACGGCAAAACGAGGGATATCTTCGTCCAGAATCTCAGAGGTTTCCTTACGGAACTTACTCACAATAAGATCCATCATATCGCCCGTGCCACTGCCTGTTATGGCCGAAACGCAATAAGGGTCTCCCAAACCAAGACTATAAAATTCAGCTGCATTGTATTGCAACTCGTTATTGTCCGTTTTATTGGCAATAAGCAACACCGGTTTCTTGGCACGGCGCAAAATGCCAGCCACCTCCTGGTCAAGATCGGTAACACCGTTCATAACATCCACCACAAACAAAATCACATCGGCTTCGTCTACGGCCATCAGCACTTGCTTGCGTATTTCTTCTTCAAAAATATCATCTGAATTTACCACCCAACCGCCGGTATCAACCACCGAAAACTCACGTCCCAACCACTCACTTTTGCCATACTGGCGATCGCGGGTGGTGCCGGCTTCTTCGTTCACAATCGCCTGACGGGTTTTAGTCAGACGGTTAAATAACGTAGATTTTCCCACATTGGGGCGTCCTACAATAGCAACTAAATTTCCCATAATTCACTCACTCTTTGTTTTGCGACTGTCACAGTCGTATGAATAACTTCTTTTCATTAATCCAGTTGGTAGCCAAAGTTACGCAATTCTTTGTCAGAACTACGCCAGTCTTTATCAACCTTAACAAATGTTTCGAGGAAAATAGACTTTCCAAAAAACTTTTCCAAATCGCGGCGAGCTTCTGTGGCTACTTTCTTTAAAGCCCTTCCCTGCTTACCAATAATGATTCCCTTCTGAGAATCACGCTCCACATAAATCACAGCGTTGATATGAATGGACTTTGCATCCTCCTTAAACCGCTCTACAACCACCTCTACCGAATACGGAATTTCCTTATCGTAATACAACAGAATCTTTTCACGGATAATTTCGGTCACAAAAAATCGGGCAGGCTTGTCGGTCCACTGATCTTTGTCAAAATAAGGAGGAGAATCGGGCAAAAGTTCCTTTACCCGTTTCATCACATAATCCACATTAAATTTATTAGAGGCCGAAATAGGAATAATTTCGGCTTTGGGAAGCAATTCTTTCCAAGCATCTACAATAGCAACCAATTTATTCTGGTCGCTCAAATCAATTTTGTTAATCAATAACAGCACCGGAACATCCATCTGCGCCACTTTCTCAACAAAATCATTATGCTTGTCGGGTGTTTCAACTACATCGGTTACATAAAGCAGTACATCCGCATCTGTCAATGCCGAAGTAGAAAAATTCAGCATCGATTCCTGAAGTTTATAGTTAGGTTTCAGCACTCCCGGTGTATCCGAGAATACAATTTGCATGTCATCCGTATTGTAAATTCCCATAATACGGTGACGTGTTGTCTGAGCTTTGAAAGTAGCGATGGAGATGCGTTCGCCAACCAAAACATTCATCAGCGTGGACTTACCGACATTGGGATTTCCTACAATATTTACAAAACCTGCCTTATGCATTGTTTCCAAGGTATTTTAATTGAGACAAAAAAACGCATCGAATCGAAATTGGATGCGTTTCTTACTACGTATATGTTCAGCAAAACAGTTTACTGTTTCTTTCCATCATATCCCCACTTCACATACACAGCACCCCACGTAAATCCGGCGCCAAATGCTGTAAAGATCAGATTATCGCCTTTCTTTAGCTTGTCCTCAAAATCCCAAATACATAAAGGCAATGTACCCGCACTCGTATTTCCGTAACGCTCGATATTGATCATTACTTTTTCATGAGGAACTTCCAACCGGTGTGCCACCGCATCAATGATGCGCAAATTGGCTTGATGAGGAATCACCCAGTCAATCGTATCTTTTGTCAAGCCATTTCTTTCGGCAATTTCAGCACTTACATCAGACATGTTTGATACCGCATACTTAAACACCGTACGCCCTTCCTGATAAATATAGTGCATATGGTTGTCTACCGTAAAGTAAGAAGGAGGACATACCGAACCGCCAGCTTTCATGTGAAGGAAAGGAAGTCCCTTTCCATCTGTACGCAAAATAGCATCCATGATACCGACATCCTCTGTCGTAGGCTCTACCATAAAGGCAGCAGCACCGTCACCGAAAATCGGACAAGTAGCACGGTCTGTATAATCGACCATTGACGACATTTTGTCTGCACCTACAATGATAACCTTCTTATATCTTCCAGAACGGACGAAATTGGCCGCCGTCTCCATCACATAAAGGAAACCGGAACATGCAGCCTGCAAATCAAAAGCAAAAGCATTTTTCAAATGCAGCTTGTCACACAAGATAGAAGCTGTAGAAGGAAAGTGATAATCAGAAGTAGAGGTGGCAACAATTACCAAATCAACATCATCCGGATTAGTACCCGTACGTTGCATCAGCTGCTTGGCAGCCTTACGGGCCATATAAGAACTTCCCAATCCTTCTTCATTCAATATACGTCTTTCCTTTACTCCGATACGAGTCATAATCCATTCATCGTTGGTATCCACCATCTTGGATATCTCATCGTTAGTCAAGACATAATTAGGAACGTATCCACCGACGCCTGTAATTACTGCATTTATTCTTTCCATCAAAAATATTCTTTACTAATAGGAGTACTTAAACAACGGCGGTCTAAAAAGGTTTGCACAACGCGTTCATACAAATCTTTTTAGACGCACGAAATTCAAGCACAAGTTAAAATTCCGCTTCTGTGTCTTTACACAGCAGCTTCTTTTTCTACTGCAAGTTTACCTCTGTAATAGCCGCATGCGCTACATACAGTATGATATACATGCCACTCACCACAATTCGGGCAAATAGCCAAAGTAGGAGCTACAGCTTTATCATGAGTTCTTCTCTTTGCAGTTCTTGTTTTTGACTGTCTTCTTTTAGGATGTGCCATTTTACATTACTATTTAATTGTTATCTAATATTTTCTTTAATTCATTCCAACGAGGATCAACCGTATTATCTGCCTCTTCGCCGAGTACATCCGATTCTTCATCAGGGATGAAAGAATCTTCATCCATTTCATCGGGTGTAGTCCGCAAATGCTTCCGCAACTTACTGCTCATCATTTTATTGCATTTGCCTGGTGCATGCACATGCTTCATGGGTATGGCCAAAGCCACAAACTCGTACATAAACCATGCAACATTAATGATGCCCTCTTCCTCAGGAATAACAATCAAATTGTCACCTTCTTCGGCATACTCCGCTCCAAACTTAACCATCAGTTTGTCCGTCGAAGTTATCGGTTGTTCCATATCGTCCAAACAGCGGTCACATGGCACCCATACCACACCGTCAGTCTGGAAGTTCAATTCAAAAGCACGAGACGTTTTCTTTACGACCAATACCACATTGACCTTACCTTTCTGAACTTCCGGTCCGTCAATGTTAGCAAAAAAGAGATTATCCAATACGAACTCATATTTTATGGAATCCGCCTGCATCCCTTTCAGGTCTATTTTATATTTATCAAACTTTCCCAAAGCTTCTCATATTTATTCGGGCGACAAAGATACAAATAATTATCCTCATAATGTACAAATTAGCTCGAAATATTTCGTTTTTTAAGTCCTATTCAACAAAACCCCATCTCTTTTCAAAAGCCCCAGGATAAATAGTATAAAAAGAAGCCCGGTTTCATTCCCTCCCTGCGACCTACCCCTCCGTCGCCTTCCTCCATACCGGATAAGAAGACACAAAAAAAAGTTCCCCCGCCTCGTTTCCGAAGCGGGGGAACTGGAGAAAAAACGGCAGCTACCTACTCTCCCACTGTTACGCAGTACCATCGGCGTGGCCGGGCTTAACTTCTCTGTTCGGAATGGGAAGAGGTGGAACCCCGGCGCTATAGCCACCTGAATAAGGTTGACATGAAGCAAAAAACGCAAGCTGTCTTTAAAGCTGAACGTATATACCGCCCCAAAGCGGTCTAACGAAAGTCAACGGGCAATTAGTAATGCTCGGCTTTGGTGTCGCCACCTTTACACCTGCATCCTATCAACGTCATCGTCTTTGACGACCCTCAAAGAAATCTAATCTTGTGGCTGGCTTCGTACTTAGATGCTTTCAGCACTTATCCAATCCCGACTTAGATACCCGGCAATGCACCTGGCGGCACAACCGGTAAACCAGAGGTCAGTCCAACACGGTCCTCTCGTACTAGTGTCAGAGCCACGCAAATTTCATACGCCCACGATAGATAGAGACCGAACTGTCTCACGACGTTCTGAACCCAGCTCGCGTGCCACTTTAATGGGCGAACAGCCCAACCCTTGGGACCTTCTCCAGCCCCAGGATGTGACGAGCCGACATCGAGGTGCCAAACCCCTCCGTCGATATGAGCTCTTGGGAGGGATCAGCCTGTTATCCCCGGAGTACCTTTTATCCTTTGAGCGATGTCCTTTCCATACAGAAACACCGGATCACTATGCTCTAGTTTCCTACCTGATCGACTTGTAGGTCTCCCAGTCAAGCGCCCTTATGCCATTACACTCTGCGGACGGTTACCGATCGTCCTGAGGGCACCTTTAGAAGCCTCCGTTACGCTTTTGGAGGCGACCACCCCAGTCAAACTACCCACCAAGCAGTGTCCCCGCATCAGCGGGTTAGAACTCAAACAACCGAAGGGCCGTATTTCAACGGCGGCTCCAGGAGAACTGGCGCCCCCCCCTTCAAAGCCTCCGGCCTATCCTACACATCGTCTGCCCAAATTCAATGCTAAGCTATAGTAAAGGTTCACGGGGTCTTTTCGTCCCATCGCGGGTAATCGGCATCTTCACCGATACTACAATTTCACTGAGCTCACGGTTGAGACAGTGTCCAGATCATTACACCATTCGTGCAGGTCGGAACTTACCCGACAAGGAATTTCGCTACCTTAGGACCGTTATAGTTACGGCCGCCGTTTACTGGGGCTTCAATTCAATGCTTCTCTCATCGATGACATCTCCTCTTAACCTTCCAGCACCGGGCAGGTGTCAGGCTGTATACTTCATCTTTCAATTTCGCACAGCCCTGTGTTTTTGTTAAACAGTTGCCTGGACCTATTCTCTGCGCCTCCCCCGGAGGGGAGGACCCTTTTTCCCGAAGTTACAGGGTCAATTTGCCTAGTTCCTTAACCGTGATTCACTCAAGCGCCTTAGTATATTCAACCCGACTACGTGTGTCCGTTTGCGGTACGGGTACCTCATGTCTTAAGTTTAGCGGATTTTCTTGGGAATATGGTTACGTGCACTATTGCCGCATCCCGGAGGACTTGGCATACTGTCAAGGTCGACTCTACCGGCGGATTTGCCTACCGGTATCAACATCTACACTCTTCAACGGGCTATTCCGTCAGCCCGCGGCACTGTCACGATTCCGTCTCCACGTCACAACATAAGGTAGTACCGGAATATTAACCGGTTCTGCCATCGGCCTCGCCCTTCGGCTGAGCCTTAGGTCCCGACTGACCCTGATCCGATTAGCGTTGATCAGGAAACCTTAGTCTTACGGCGGGCAGGTTTCTCGCCTGCCTTATCGTTACTTATACCTACATTTGCTTTTCCACACGCTCCAGAATACCTCGCGGTACGCCTTCGACGCCGAGTGGAATGCTCCCCTACCAATCATTATGATTCCAAAGCTTCGGTAGAATACTTATGCCCGATTATTATCCACGCCAAACTCCTCGACTAGTGAGCTGTTACGCACTCTTTAAATGAATGGCTGCTTCCAAGCCAACATCCTAGCTGTCTTAGCAATCTGACTTCGTTAGTTCAACTTAGCATTCATTTCGGGACCTTAGCTGTTGGTCCGGATTGTTCTCCTCTCGGACATGGACCTTAGCACCCATGCCCTCACTCCTGGCCTTAACTGGCGCGCATTCGGAGTTTGTCAAGACTTGATAGGCGGTGAAGCCTTCGCATCTTATCTGTCGCTCTACCTCACGCCAGTAATAGTCAAGGCTGCACCTAAATGCATTTCGGGGAGTACGAGCTATCTCCAAGTTTGATTAGCCTTTCACCCCCACCCTCAGCTCATCCAGAAGCTTTTCAACGCTTATTGGTTCGGCCCTCCAGATGGTGTTACCCATCCTTCAGCCTGGCCAAGGGTAGATCACTTGGTTTCGCGTCTACTACTTCCGACTATACGCCCTCTTAAGACTCGCTTTCGCTTCGGCTGCAGGTCTCAAGACCCTTAACCTCGCCGGAAAAAGTAACTCGTAGGTTCATTATGCAAAAGGCACGCCGTCACTCTTGCGAGCTCCGACCGCTTGTAGGCACATGGTTTCAGGGACTATTTCACTCCCCTGTTCGGGGTACTTTTCACCTTTCCTTCACAGTACTGGTTCACTATCGGTCTCTCGGGAGTATTTAGCCTTACCGGATGGTCCCGGCTGGTTCACGCAGAATTCCTCGTGCTCCGCGCTACTCAGGATACCACTATGCTTCGTCTCGCTTCGGATAAGGGGCTGTCACCCGCTATGGCTGAACTTTCCAGATCATTCGCCTCACGAAATTTCTTGCAACAACGTGGTCCTACTACCCCGCTTATGCCGTAACATAAACGGTTTGGGCTCTTCCCCGTTCGCTCGCCACTACTGGGGGAATCATTATTTATTTTCTTTTCCTGCAGGTACTAAGATGTTTCAGTTCCCTGCGTTGGCCTCCATCATCGATGGATGGTATTCCTTCAGAATACCGGGTTGTCCCATTCGGAAATCCGCGGATCAAGGGTCATTTGCACCTACCCGCGGCTTATCGCAGCTTATCACGTCCTTCATCGCCTCCGAGAGCCAAGGCATCCGCCATGTGCCCTTGCTTACTTTCATTTACCGTAGCCTTAAGGCTGGGTATATACTTTCAGCGTTTTGACTTTTACTTGCTTTTTGTACATCATGTCATAGAGCGTTTTCCCTGTGTCTCAAAGGAAATGTGGAGAATAACGGATTCGAACCGTTGACCCCCTGCTTGCAAAGCAGGTGCTCTAGCCAGCTGAGCTAATCCCCCAGAGCTTGTTCCGGAGTAGTCCCAGGCAGAGTTGAACTGCCGACCTCTACATTATCAGTGTAGCGCTCTAACCAACTGAGCTATAGGACTAGTTCAACCTTGTCTTTCTTTTAGACTCGGCTTCTTTCGTTCTCACTTATTTCATTATAAACAATCACAGCAGTACAAAAGGCCCGATCGCTCAGACGGAAAGTAACCTCTTGCCGATTACCGCTCCAGAAAGGAGGTGTTC
>Ga0192244_10595_pt1 | contig 13436 bp, 14 predicted proteins | sample Koala_Koa27_L3_FD_131234 | JGI IMG/M metagenome (GOLD analysis project Ga0192244, IMG submission 131234) | Enriched cells from koala feces incubated with labeled cellulose particles, San Francisco Zoo, California, United States - Koala_Koa2-7_L3 ... | reverse complement strand
GAGTACAAACAGGATTATGCCCCGGAAGTACTGGAATCTTTTATAAACAAACATCCCGAAAACGACTACTGGGTACGTTTCAACTGCCCGGAATTCACCAGCCTCTGTCCCATCACCGGACAGCCGGACTTTGCTGAAATCCGCATCTCCTACCTACCGGATATAAAAATGGTAGAAAGCAAAAGCCTGAAACTCTACCTATTCAGTTTCCGCAATCATGGTGATTTCCATGAAGATTGCGTGAATATTATAATGAAGGATCTGATAAAACTCATGGACCCTAAATACATTGAAGTAACAGGAATCTTTACCCCGCGCGGCGGCATCTCCATCTATCCCTATTGCAACTATGGCCGTCCCGGAACAAAGTATGAGGAATTAGCGCAATATCGTTTGCGCAATCACGACTTATAATTGAAAAAGCTCGTTTTTGTAAGATTGAAAAAAGATCCGATAAATTGCCTTTTCAATAAAACCATTGTATATTTGCGATGTTGATTAATACACGAAGAAAGGAGAACGTATGGATTTTGAAGTAAAAGATAAAGTAGGATACATTATCGCTGTTATCAGTGAGTTTGCTGAGGCCCATTCGCTGAATACTTCGCAAGCATACCGATATTTGGAACGCTTTCAAGGTCTTGATTTCGTTGATAAGTTTTATGGCGTGGAGCATACTTTTTCTTTTGAAGATGTAATAGACGACCTTACTGCTTATTGTAATCGGAAAGGAGGGGCATTGGTATGATTCTATATCATGGTTCCAATATGGAAATAGAACGGATTGACTTGTCAGTATCCAAAGTCGGAAAAGACTTTGGATGTGGATTTTATCTTTCTGCCAGTAAAGAACAGGCTTGGGAATTAGCATCTCGAAAAACCGAACAATTAGAGGAAGGGATTGCTACTCTGAATGTTTATGAGCTGAATGAGGAAGAATTACGGAGTGGCAACCTGTCTATTTTGGAGTTTTACGAATATAGCAAAGAATGGGCGGAATTTGTATTGATGAATAGAAAAACAGAACCCGTATTCCATCTCATGGCTATGATGTAGTGATTGGTCCTATTGCCGATGATGCGGTAGGCTATCAGATACGTCGTTTTACTTCGGGATTGATAGATATGAATAAATTCTTAGAAGAACTGAAGTATATGAAAGGCATTAGTTTTCAATATTTTTTCGGAACAGAAAAAGCTATTCAATATTTGAGGAAGTTATGAGTAAAGAAACGTTTATGATAGAGGAGATAGCCAAAGAAATAGTGCTGCTTCTAATGAAAGAACATCACGTAGATATGCGTGAAGCTCTCCGCTTGCTATATACATCTGATACGTATGCACGTCTCATTGATCTGAAAACAGGTCTTTATACACAAAGTACAGCTTACGTTTATGAATACCTGGAAAAGGAACTTGCTACAGGTAAGCTGTCATAAGATCTTGTTTTATTGATGGATGGTAAGAAATAGCTGGAGCTTAAGATAACTCCAGCCCCAATTCCTCTTTCAACTTCAATAAATTAGGATTCTTCTTACTCATCATCTGGAAACGCTCCAAGTGACTATAAGCACGTACATTCTCCGTCGGTGCACTGACGCGTACAGCCATTGTAATTTTCCGATTATGCAAACGCTGGCGCAAATGATTTTGGATGGAAGGCGTTAACTGCACCATATATTTTTCCACCATATCATTATCCACTGTCACTTCAAAAGTAGTATCATTCAGCAGGTGGGGATGCATATTCATCATTCGGGCAGAGTTTGCTTTCTCCTCTACAGGAAGAGACGCTGCAAACTCACGCCAGTAATAATCCAAGTCCTTTTCATTAAAAATGTAGTCCTCGTAAGTAGCATCATTCTGAATAGCGGTGGCGGCATTTCTTGCCTCCTTTTTCTCTGTTGCCTGTTCTTGTGAGGGACGGCGTAGGGATATACCGATTGAGCCCGCCTTGAATACCGGAATCTTCTTTTCTTTCTTCATCTGAGGCAGCGGGCTTTGGTGACCCGTATTCGCTCCATGATTACCCGCACCCTGTATCGGAGTTGCGGATGCGCCGACAGGTGCCGGTGTTTGTGCAGCGGCAGCCGGAGCCTGAGGCTGTGACTGCGTGGCGGCTACAGGAGCCGCTTGCTGCGTAAATATGGGTTTTATAATCTGTTTAGGGCGACGCCCACCACTCACGTCATCGCCATCGGGCAGGGTGAGCTGGGCACATTGTATCAATGTCAACTCTACCAACAGGCGTTTGTTCTTACTGGCGCGGTAGTTCAAATCACAGTCATTACACAACTTCATGGCGCGATACAAAAACTTGGGGGCGCACTTTTGGGCTTGCGCCTGATAGCGTTCCCTGATGCTTACACCCACCTCCAGCAATTGCAGTGTGGACGGGTCTTTGCTCACCAGCAAGTCACGGAAATGTGAAGAAAGCCCGGTAATGAAGTGGCTGCCGTCAAAACCTTTCTTCAAGATTTCATTGAACAGCAACATGGAATCCTGCACTTTATTTTCCAGCAGGCAGTCCGTCAGCTTGAAATAATATTCGTAGTCCAGGACGTTCAGGTTCTCGATTACGCTTTTATAAGTAATGTTTCCGCCTGTAAAACTCACCACTTGGTCAAAGATAGAAAGCGCATCACGCATACCTCCGTCCGCTTTCCGTCCGATGACAGTCAAGGCTTCGGGTTCTGCATTGATATTCTCCTGCTTTGCCACATATTGCAGATGCTCCACGGTATCATTCACACTGATGCGGTTGAAATCATAGATTTGGCAACGGCTTAGGATGGTGGGCAGAATCTTATGCTTCTCGGTGGTGGCAAGGATAAAGATGGCATGATGAGGCGGTTCTTCCAATGTTTTTAGGAAAGCATTGAAGGCGGCTTGCGACAGCATATGCACCTCGTCAATGATGTACACTTTGTATTTGCCGATTTGCGGCGGGATGCGTACTTGCTCTATCAATGAACGAATGTCTTCTACCGAGTTGTTGCTGGCAGCATCCAGCTCATGTATGTTGTAAGAGCGCTGTTCATTGAAAGCCAGGCATGATTCGCACTGGTTGCATGCTTCGCCGTCGGCCGTCGGAGTCTGGCAATTGATGGTCTTTGCAAAGATACGTGCACAAGTGGTTTTACCCACCCCGCGCGGTCCGCAGAACAGGTAGGCGTGTGCCAGCTTGCCGGTAGCAATAGCATTTTTCAGGGTAGTGGTCAACGCCCGTTGTCCCACAACCGATTCAAAGGTGGCGGGACGATACTTTCGAGCCGATACGATATAATTTTCCATAAGCGGAGTTCCTTTTTTCTATAATGAGTTTTGCAAAAGTACGGATAAAAAACAATTTGTCCATTCTTTATGGGGCTTTTTTTCTTCCTTTATTCTTGTGCTTCATTAATAATTCAGGTAATTTATGAGATTGGCACTTCCTTCTTTGCCGATCAATAAAAATAGGTTGGGAGCTAAAAATTATAATCTTTTTTAGGAGAGAGCGAGAAACTTAAAATATTATCATGTATCTTTGTGGCAGAAGTAAAAGGAAGATTCATATGAGTAAATTGCTGACTATTTGGAACTACATCCGGCGCCATAAGTATTTAATTACGGTGCTAATCTTTATTGTGGTTATCGGTTTCCTGGACGAGAACAGCTTGATTCAGCGGATAAAGCACCGCAATGAAATAAGTACACTGAATAGTGAAATCGAGAAATACCAAAAGCAATACGAAGAAGATACGGAGAAGTTGAAGGAGTTGACTACCAATCCCGAAGCATTGGAGAAGATTGCCCGCGAGAAGTATCTGATGAAGAAGCCTAATGAGGATATTTTTGTGTTTGAAGAATGAAACTGCCGATTTATAAAGCAATATCATTTAATGGTATTATCTTGGAAGGCGGGCATTCCAAACCGTGGGTTATATCAGTGAATGCTGAGGGAGAATTAAAGCCCTATGTTGTAAAACTATATAGGACAATTGATATTGAAGCCAGAAATAAAATGGCTGCTGAAATATTGGGATGTCTTTTTGCGGAAGAGTTTGACTTACTAGTTCCAGCCTTTGCAATCATAGAGTTCACTGAAGAATTTAGAATGTCTTTAGGAGAAGAATGTGAAGAAATTCTGAATTTGTTGGATGAAAGAGTTAAATTTGGGACAGAATATTATGAGGGAACTTTTTTGTTTGCTCCTCAAATGTCTTTAGAAGATGCTGAAAAGATAATACCAGTCGATACATTATATGCTTTTGATTATTTCATTTGTAATCGGGATAGAACTTTGAAGAAACCTAATTTGTTGATTAAAGATGGTAGCGGTGTATTGATTGACCATGAGATGGCTTTAGAAATAGATCAGAATACAATTACTAATTTTAAGGCGGAAAAATGGAATGATAAGTATCAATATCATTTGTTTTATGAATTGCTGAAAGGAGCTAACCCATCTAAAAAAGCAATGTTTTTTAATGAGTTTGAGTTTTATCTGCAATCTTTGCGATTGAATAAGTATAAAGGTGTCTTTCAACAATTGAATGAACTAGGTTTCACGAATTTAAATGAGGAATTGCTCGAAGAATACTTCAATGCAATTCTAAAAGATCCACAGAAATTTAAGAAAATATTAAGGAGGTCCATAGAATGAGAAGAATAGTATATAGCATATTGCAATATCGGCATTCTTTACTACGTAAAGACGAAATGTTCAATATTGGTCTTGTCTTTTATTTTCCGGATGAAGGAGATAAAGTGATATTCTATTGTTCGCCGGGTATAAATGCATTGGCAAATATTTATCCGGATATGGACTATCAGATGTTGCTTACCTATATAAACTATATAGACAATAATATAAATAAAGGACAAGTGAAGCATTATCCTGGCTTGTCTATAGATATGGAACTTAAAATATTTTTAAGGCAGTGCGTCTTATTAGAAGATGCAACAGTCTTACGATTTGCTGATCCTGTTATAGTCTCTAATGTCGATAGTGGTGATTCTGTTACTATTTTGAAGAATTTCGCTAAGATTCTGTTATCGTTCCGAGATGCTGGGGAACATAATCAGCTTAGAAATTTGTTGTTGCAATGATTTTCTTTTTTAATGAATATGATGAATAAATCTTATAATATAATCTCTATGGTAGGAGCTATCCTCCTGCTGATCGGTGCGGTATTGCAAATCACCCGCTGGGAGTATGCACCTTATCTATATACATTGGGTGCAGTGATGTTTGGTTATGTGCAGGTGATGGGCGGCCGCTATGATGGAACGAATTTCATCATCAAGCGTTTGCGCAAGCAGCAGATATTCGGTGCCATTGCGTTGGTGTTTACCGGTGTGCTGATGTTTACCATGAAGCGTAATGAATGGGTGGTGTGCCTGTCCATTGCCGCTGTGCTTCAGCTTTATACAGCTTTCCGTATTCCGCAGGAGCTGGAAAAGGAGAAAAAGCGTTTGTAAAAAACGTGCTGAAAAAAGCGCGTCAAATTTGCAAGGGACAAAGGGTGAAGTCGTGTCGCAACTTTTCACAAATAGCCGTTCTGAGGCTTTTGGGAAAATGAAATATTTGTAAGTACTTGATAATGAACGCTGCGTCAAATTTGTAATTTACCCCTTAAAAATAGAAAATAATGGAGAGGGATAAACGGAAGGTATAATTTGCCGGTGTGTAATGCAAGATTAGACACCGGCAAAATTATTTTTCGCGGTGTGTTATCTACCTTTTCGCGGTGTGTAATTCTTGACTATATAGTGTGATTCAAGTATTGAAGAATGCTCTCTTGACAGTTTGGAAAAACAATAGGGAGAACATTTAGAAGGTCTTAGGAGATCTTCTCGAAGATGTCCTAAGACCTTTTTAGTAGTTATTCCACAATAGTCATTTCATCTACCAAATGTTTGGCTCCCGCAAACTTATCAATAATGAATAAAGTATAGCGGATGTCCACACAGGCAGCACGTTGCAACTGCGGATTATAAGCAATATCACCGGTAAGTCCTTCATAATTACGGTCAAAGCCGGTACCTATCAATTCACCTTTACTATTGAATACGGGAGAACCGGAGTTGTCACCCGTATTGTCTGTTCCGGTAACGAAACAAATGGGCATTTCACCATTCTTCATGGCATAGCGGCCAAAGTCTTTGTGATTATACAAGTCTTTCAGCTTGGCAGGAACCACGAACTCATAGTTATTGGGGTCTTCCTTTTCCATTACGCCTTTCAGTGTGGTGTAATAATTATATTCCACTCCATCTTTAGGGCTGTAAGAACCTATTTTACCATAAGTGAGGCGCAGTGTAGAGTTGGCATCCGGATAAATCGGCGTACCTTCATGCTGTTTCAGCTTCATCATACCTTCCACCCAAGTCTTGTGAGCCAGATTGTATGCATCTGTTTCAGCCTTCATGGCTTTGTCCGTATCAGCATAGCCTTCGTCTACAGACTTAGCGTATTGCACCATCAAGTCATTTTCAATCGTCTTTGCATCCGGTTTGGCTATAAAATGATCGAATGCTTCAGGGCTGCGGAAAATAGAAGTATCAAAACAAGCATCAACAAAGGCATCTACATCTCCTTTGAATCGTTTGTTTATCACGTTGAAGATGCTGATACGCTGTTCGGCAGGAATCAAATCCGTATAAGTCTTTAGCAGGGCTTTGGATACCTTGCGGTCTACCTCCGGACTATAATCCTTATTATAGAACTTGTCAAAATTGGTTTTCAACTTGGCAGTCGCTTTTTCTATGTCTTCTTTATTTCCGGCTTTCAGTGCTTTCAGCAGTTTGTCTGTGGAGGGGATCTTGTAGAACTCAGTACCCAGTTTGCAAACCTCATAGATAGCCTGTTGATGATATATGGCATCATGGCGTTTGCTCACAATATTGCGTATGGCATCGAATGCTTTTTGATAAGCATCCGTTCCGGTTTCACGGCCGTATGCAAGCAACTTCTCTTGTTGCTTTCTTTTGGTATCGAGTACATTCAGATGAACCAATCCTTCATTCATGCCGATAGCATTCTTCCAGTAGTTGGCAGATGAAGCATACTTGCTGGCATACTGAATACGCACTTTATCGCTTTTCAGCATTTCTTCCAACAGGTTGTTCAGGCGGACGGTGCGGACTGTCTTGCGCATAAAGTTGGTAGTCTGCATACGTTCTTCCACTTCGTCCGAAATCATGTAACGCCAGTTGCGTCCGGGGAAACCCATGACGAAAGTGAAATCGCCTTCTTTTACTCCACCCAGGTTGATTGCCAGGTGTTTCTTTACTTTGAACGGTACATTGGTTTCGCTGTAATCCGCCGGTTTTCCATCGGGAGTGGCATAGATGCGGAACATGGAGAAGTCACCGCAATGACGCGGCCACATCCAGTTGTCGGTATCTGCACCAAACTTTCCGATAGAAGAAGGGGGAGCGCCTACCATGCGTACATCCTTGTAGATGGTTTTTACAAACAAGTAATAGCGGTTAGCGCCATAAAACGGTTTCAACTCCAAGGCTGTAAATGGGGTCATCTCTATGTTCTCTTGTTTGGCAAAGCGCTCTGCTACCTTGCTCAGGTAAAAAGGAGAGAGGTAGTTCAGCCCTTCGGGATCTTCATCCTTTGCCAACTGCTCTTTTACATATGGAGTAACATCCAGTATCTTGTCTATGAAAGTAACCGTCAGCCCTTTGCAGGGAAGTTCTTCCCGGCGGTTCATTGCCCAGAAGCCATCTGTCAGGTAATCGTGTTCCACCGAGCTGTGTTGCTGGATGTAGCTGTAACCGCAATGGTGGTTAGTCAGCACAAGGCCTTCCGATGAAATGATTTCACCGGTACATCCGCCACCGAAGTGCACCACGGCATCTTTCAGGCTGATGCTGTCTGGACAATATACCTTGTCTATGCCGATGTCCAGACCCATGTCATACATGGTAGCCGCGTTCTGTTCTTTCAGATCGGTGAGCATCCACATACCCTCGTCGGCATAGCCGACAAGGGTGGTAAGACTGAATAAGGAGAGTAATAGTGTCTTTTTCATTATTCTACGATAGTCATTTCGTCAATCAGGTGTTTGCATCCACCCAATTTGTCGATGATAAATAATACATAACGTACATCTACGGCAATACAACGCTGCAAATCATTGTCAAAGTTAATGTCACCACTCAGTGATTCCCAGTTGCCATCAAAAGCAGCACCGATCAGTTCGCCATTGCCGTTGATAACCGGAGAACCTGAGTTACCGCCGGTAATGTCATTCGTAGTGAGGAAACAAGCGGGCATATCACCGTTGGGCATTGCATAGCGTCCAAAGTCTTTTGCTTCATACAGTGCTTTCAACTTGGCGGGAACTACAAATTCCGGGTTGGTAGGATCTTCTTTTTCCATTACGCCTTTTAGGGTGGTGTAATATTTATAATGTACACCATCTTTGGGGTTGTATGATTTCACATTACCATAAGTCAGACGGATGGTGAAGTTTGCATCCGGAGCTTTGGGTTCCGGTGAGTACATATCGCAAAGTCCGCGTACATAGGTCTTGTGCAACAGTTCCATGCCTTTCATAGAGGCAGCCGCTTCTTGCATCAATTTGTTTCCCAGTTCATATTTAGAAGCGACGAAAGCCTTCATCGGATCTTTTTCGATGGCTTTTACGCTGGGTTTGTTGATAAATTTATTGAAGTTCGCTTCGTTAGAGAAGATAGAGTTATCATACAAATTGTCTACATAAGCATCATAGTTTCCTTTGAAATCTTTCTGAATGGTGTGATAGAAACCGGGCAAAGCATCGGCTGCAACCATCTCGGCGTATAGGGGCAATAATGCTTTTGCCACTTTACGGTCTACTTCATGGTCATAGTCTTTGTTGTGGATGCTGGCATAGGTTTCCTTCATCATATGGGTATATTTCTGGATGCCGGCTTTATCCTTTTGCTTGAGTGCTGCTGCCAGGCTATCCAGTACAATATAAGGAGTGCCAAACTCAATGCCGCTTCTCAATATTTCGTTGTAGCAAGTAAACTGGTACAATATGGGGTTTGCTTTTTCAACGATGGCATCAATCTGTCCCACTACCTTTTCATAATCGGCATTGTTCTTTTCCTTGGCAAACTTGGCGAATCTGTCTTCCTGCTCTGCTTTGGTTTCCAGTACTTTATTGTCAATGATAGCCTTGTTCATACCGATGGAGTTCTTCCAGTAGTTGCTGGAACCTGCGTACTTGCTGGCATACTGAATGCGCACTTTGTCGCTGGCTGCCATTGCTTCTTTCAGAACATCCTGGCGTACACCGCGTATGCGAATGCGGGGTTCGTTGGTAGAGTACATACGTTGCTTTACTTCGCTCTGGGTTAAGTAACGGTTGGTGCTGCCGGGGAATCCCATGATCATAGCATAATCACCTTCGTTAATACCTTTCAGTGAGATAGCCAAGTGTTTTTTGGCTTTCAGAGGGACGTTGTTTTCGCTGTATTCTGCCGGTTCGCCGTTGGCATCGGCATAAATACGGAATACAGAGAAGTCACAGGTATGGCGGGGCCACATCCAGTTGTCTGTTTCGCCACCGAATTTACCGATGGATGAAGGAGGTGCGGCAACCATGCGCACATCGCTGTAAGTCTTTAAGTAAATCAGATAGAATTTATTTCCTGCATAGAAGGGGAGAACTTGAGCGCTGATGCCCGGCTTTCCGTTCAGGTCGCTGGCTTTCAATTCCTCGTCGGCCAGTTTTTTAAGGAAATTATATCCGAAGGTTTCTTCTTCCTTCACTTCGCCTGCTTTTACTTTGTTGTTTACTTTGTCGGTTACATCGACGATGCGTTCCACGAATTTGAACTTCAATCCCGGAGTAGCCAATTCTTCTTTGCGGCTTTTTGCCCAGAAGCCATCAGTCAGGTAGTCGTGTTCCACGGAGCTGTGTTGCTGTATGGCTCCGTAGCCACAGTGGTGGTTGGTCAGGATCAGTCCGTCCGGTGAGATGATTTCACCGGTACATCCTCCGCCAAAGATACCTACTGCATCTTTCAGTGAAACCCGGTTTGGGTTGTAGATGTCATCCGCTTCCAGTTGTAAGCCTTGCGCTTTCATGCGGTCTGCCAGGTGTTGCTCTTGCATTAGTTGCAGCAACCACATGCCTTCGTCTGCCTTAGACGGTAAGAATGCCACGCACATCAGTGCGAGCCATAAAAGTTTGATTTTTTTCATTTTGCGTACTAATTGTTATATCTTTATCATTATATCGGTTACAAATGTAGAAAAAAGAGGGATATTTGCACTATAAATCGCCTTCGGGGTAATAATCTTCTATTTAGTTTTAAATTTTAATAAAATGTTTTTGTCACTAAATTATAGATTGTACCTTTGTAACCGAAAAATAGTAAAGGGGTGTAGATGAGCATGAATAAACTTTTTTTCTCGGTAGTATCTTTATTGGCGTTTACTTCGTGTGCCAGTGAGTATAAGATAGAAGGTAATTCTTCTGTTTCTCGTCTGGATGGTAAGATGCTATTTATAAAAGTACCCGATGGGGACCGTATGCTGAATGTAGACTCGGCAGAGGTGGTTCATGGAATATTCAAAATGGAAGGTGTGGCAGACTCTACTGTCATTGCGTCCTTGTATATGGATGATGAAAGTATCATGCCCTTTGTTATCGAAAAAGGGAAAATAGCCATAACGATAGATAATGCACGTATCATAGTCAGTGTGACTCCGTTGAATAACAGCTTGTATGAATTTGTGGGAAAGAAGACTTCTTTGGACGATCAGGCGTATGAGCTGGAGCGTAAGGAGAGTCGTATGATTATGGATGGAAAGGATCCGCACGAAATTCAGAGCGAAATCACTAAGGAGCGTGAAAAGCTGGCTGCTGAGATGAATGCACTTGCCAAGGATTTTATTCAGAAGAATTATAATAATGTGTTGGGGCCGGGTGTTTTCATCATGTTGTGCAATAATTTCCCTTATCCGGTGGTTACTCCTTTGATAGAAGAAATTATGGATGGAGCGCCGGAGAGTTTTAAGAATAATCCGTTGGTAAAGGAATATATGACGGTGGCCCGTTCTAATATGGAGAAATTAAAGGGAGGGCGTCAACCGTAATCATTTACCGTAGGGGCGGATTGAATCCGCCCGAACCTGCGGTCACGACTTTGGGAGTAATGCACAAAGCAAATTGTTATCGGGCAGATTCAATCTGCCCCTACGGTGGGTAATATCGAAAATACCTTTTTATTATTGATCCGGATTATCTACTTTCCCTTGATATTCTTTCGGCAAACCTTTTTCTATCTCCCGATAAGCCTCTTCCATAGTTGCTTTTATATTCTCTATTCCCTGGCATTGCGGATAGATAGGTTTATGTACAACCAAAGTCAACGGATGCCAAGATACAAAGCCACCCGTGCATGGAAGAATATTGAAAGAACCGATAATAGTAAGCGGAACCACAGGCAACTGCAAATCATCCGCCAACTGGAAAGCACCTTTCTTAAAGTACCCCATGTGACCGGTAAAGGTACGCGCCCCTTCGGGAAATACCACCAATGAAGTACCGTTCTGCAACACCTTGCGGGCGTGCTCTATGGTTTCTATTACCTTCCTGGGGCCTGATTTATCAACGAATATGTGTCCCGCAGCCTCGCAAGCCTTGCCCACAAAAGGCATCTTTCGCAAACTCTTTTTCATCATCCACTTAAAGTTACGGCCCAGGAAGCCATAGATCAGGAAGATGTCAAAAGAGCCTTGATGATTGGCTACAAATACATAAGATTTCTTTTTGAGAACATCAGGATGTCCTACCACCTTTACAGGAATAAGCAACACGTAGCAGAAAAGCTGTGACCATATTTTCCCCGGGTAATATCCCCAGAAGTGCGGACTGCCTATCCATGAACCAATGATAGTAACCAATGCGGTGAGCAGGGTCAGTACTATCAATATAGGAAGCGCTATAAAGATCTGATATAGGATATAGAGTGCTTTCATTTGTCTAAGTTTTGGTTGGACAAAGATAAAAAAAACTATTTTATATTTTACGTAAAGTAATGACAGTTATTTCCGGCCATGCTCCCAGCCGCATGGGGAACATCACATAACCCAGACCGATGTTGACAAACAGGGATTGCTTTCCCTCCCGGTATAAACCGTTGTGTTCGCGATATACATATTTGGCAGGGGAAAAGCCGAAAATGCTGAACTGCATTTCGTGGGTATGTCCGGATAGCATCAGTTGCACATCGCTTTCGGGCAATACTTCCCGGCGCCAGTGGGTGGGGTTGTGGCTCATCAATATTTTGTACATTCCCTCCGTGCCTTTCGATGCTTTGGGCAGGTTGCCGTGGTTGGGGAAAGGAGGGTTGTCGCTGTTTTCCACGCCTACCAGGGCTATGCTGTCCCCGTTGTGGTGCAGGATGACGTGTTCGTTGTTCAGCAGTTTCCAGCCCATGGCTGCTTCCTTTTCTTTCAGGCTGTTCAGGTTGGCTTCCTGGGCGGTTTCCGTTTTCCATTTTATGTAGGGGGAATAGTCGTGGTTTCCCAGTACGGAGTACACTCCGTCCTTTCCTTTCAACTGTCCTAGGATGGGGATAAATTCGTCCAGTTCTTCGGATACGTTGTTCACCAGGTCGCCGGTAAAGAGTACCAGGTCGGGCTGTTGGGCGTTGATCATGTCTACTGCTTCTTGCAGGGCGGCGCCGTTTCCTGTCCAGCTGCCGGAGTGAATATCAGATATTTGCACGATGCGGTAACCGTTGAATGCTGCGGGTAGTTCGTCGGAGCTGATGGTAACTTCCCTGATTTGGAAATGCTGTTTTCCTTCGGTTACTCCGTAGAGAACGTAGACCAGTGATGCCAGTGCCAAGGTAGCTGCCACATATCCTCCGTAAAGTTTCCGTCCGGAGATGAGGTATAGCAGTTTCATAAAGAGCATGACAATGACGAAAAGGGCCTTGGGTACGGCAAAGCATAGGAATATGATAAGGAAATTGCTCAACCGTTGCATGGACTCGGGGCGCGGTTCGTAGATGGAGAAGATGAGTATCATTCCTAGTAAAAGGAATGCACTGGGGAGCCAGTATGCCCAGCGTATCCATCGTTGGGAGACACGGCGGATATAGGCTTTATAGATGTATAAATCCGGTAGTACCAGGAGTACCAGGAAGAAAAGGAATAGTTTTATTAGCATCATAATTCATTCGTTTTTTTTAGCCGTAGGGGCGGACCCGTGTGTCCGCCCGATAACATAGTATAGTTGTATGTATTACCCCCAAGGCCGTGACAGTTGGTTCGGGCGGACACACGGGTCCGCCCCTACGGTGGACTATTTACAGGTTTGCAGCCAGGAACTTTTTCATATCTTCCATGCTCATTCCCCGGCGGGCTGCATAGTCCGCCAGTTGGTCTTCGGCTATTTTTCCGATAGAGAAGTAGCGCGAAGCGGGGTGGGC
>Ga0192244_10590_pt1 | contig 13472 bp, 10 predicted proteins | sample Koala_Koa27_L3_FD_131234 | JGI IMG/M metagenome (GOLD analysis project Ga0192244, IMG submission 131234) | Enriched cells from koala feces incubated with labeled cellulose particles, San Francisco Zoo, California, United States - Koala_Koa2-7_L3 ... | reverse complement strand
CTTCTGAAACGTGTAATGCGTCTGAACAATGCCGACAAGGACGAAAAGTTTGTGGACGATAATTACGACAAGAGCATCGAGGAACTGACCTGGCACCTTATTAAAGAAAAACTGGTGAAGGCCAACGATATCAAGGTGGAACAGGAAGACCTTTCCAACATGGCCAAGGAAGCTACCCGTGCCCAGTTTGCACAGTATGGTATGCTGACTGTGCCTGACGAGGTAGTGGAAAACTATGCTAAGGAAATGTTGAAGAAGAAAGAAAGCGTGGAAGGCCTTGTAAACCGTGTTATCGAAAGCAAACTTTCGGCTACGCTGAAAAACCAGGTTACACTGGAGCACAAGACCGTTTCGCTGGAAGAATTCAACAAAATGTTTGAATAATACCTGACAGTCCTGTGCGGGCTGGCTTCCATAAGAAAAAGACACAGAGTTTTGCAATACATAACTCTGTGTTTTTTTGTGTCTCTGTGTTCTTTTTTGTTTCTTTGCAACTCCTTAATTGTATAAACCAAAAACAAAAGAAAATGGACGATTTCAGAAAATACGCTACCCGGCACCTGGGTATGAACAGCCTGGTGCTGGACGATGTAATCAAGTCCCAGTCAGGGTACTTGAATCCTTATATCTTGGAAGAACGGCAACTCAATGTGACGCAACTTGACGTGTTCTCGCGTCTGATGATGGACCGCATCATCTTTCTGGGTACCCAGATTGACGATTATACGGCCAACACCTTGCAGGCACAGTTGCTTTATCTGGATTCGGTAGATCCGGGTAAGGACATTTCCATTTACATTAACTCGCCGGGAGGTTCGGTTTATGCCGGACTGGGCATTTACGATACCATGCAGTTTATCAGCAGCGATGTGGCTACCATCTGTACCGGCATGGCTGCCAGTATGGCTGCTGTGCTGTTGGTTGCCGGTGCCGAAGGCAAGCGTTCGGCGCTTACGCATTCGCGCGTCATGATACACCAGCCGTTGGGTGGTGCACAGGGACAGGCTTCGGATATCGAAATCACGGCCCGCGAAATCCAGAAGATAAAGAAAGAACTTTATACCATCATTGCCGACCACTCTCATACGCCTTACGACAAGGTATGGGCTGATTCGGATCGCGACTATTGGATGACCGCCCAGGAGGCCAAGGATTATGGTATGGTGGACGAGGTGCTGATAAAGAAGTAAACGATAAACGCTATATTACATGGCAGACTCTAGAAAAAACAAAAATAGATGCAGCTTCTGCGGACGTACCGAAGACGAAGTGGGTTTCCTCATTACGGGGATGGATGGCTTTATCTGCGACAGTTGCGCCACACAGGCTTACGAAATCACCCAGGAGGCACTGGGGGAGGCGCGCCGCAAGAAGGGCAATACGAAGCTGAACTTGGCTGAACTTCCCAAGCCGGTGGAAATCAAAAAGTTCCTCGACCAATATGTCATTGGGCAGGATGATGCCAAGCGCTTCCTTTCCGTATCGGTATATAACCACTACAAGCGGTTGTTGCAGAAGGATGCCGGAGATGATGTGGAGATTGAAAAGTCGAACATTATCATGGTGGGCAGTACGGGTACCGGGAAAACGCTTTTGGCACGTACCATTGCGAAACTGCTGCATGTGCCTTTTACCATTGTCGATGCCACGGTGCTTACCGAAGCTGGCTATGTGGGCGAGGACATTGAGAGCATCCTGACCCGTCTGTTGCAGGTGGCCGATTACAATGTGCCCGAAGCTGAACAGGGCATCGTGTTCATTGACGAAATAGACAAGATTGCCCGTAAGGGTGATAATCCCTCTATAACACGCGATGTCAGCGGAGAGGGTGTGCAGCAGGGACTGTTGAAACTGCTTGAGGGTTCGGTGGTGAATGTGCCGCCCCAAGGAGGCCGCAAGCACCCCGAGCAGAAGATGATTCCGGTGAATACCAAGAACATCCTCTTTATTTGCGGCGGTGCATTCGACGGTATCGAGAAAAAGATTGCCCAACGTCTGAACACCCATGTTGTGGGTTATAACTCCGTGCGCAATACGGCTACCATCGACAAGGGCAATCTGATGCAATACATTGCTCCGCAAGACTTGAAGTCGTTTGGCCTGATACCCGAAATCATCGGACGTCTGCCGGTATTGACATACCTCAACCCGTTGGACCGTAATGCTCTGCGGGCTATTCTGACAGAGCCTAAAAACTCCATCATCAAGCAGTATGTCAAGCTGTTCGAGATGGATCACGTAAAGCTCTCGTTTGAGGATGCCGTGTTCGAGTATATTGTTGACAAAGCCATCGAGTACAAACTGGGCGCCCGTGGGTTGCGCTCCATTGTGGAGACCATCATGATGGATGCCATGTTTGAAATTCCTTCTGAACAGAAGGATAGCTTTGTGGTGACACTAGACTATGCGAAGAAGCAACTGGAGAAGGCGAATATGGCGAGACTTCAAAATGCTTAAAATCAGAATGTAACATGGCACTGTAACTACTTTTTTGCTTTTCATTGAAAAATATTGGGCTGATTATGCTTGAAATTTAAGAAGTTGTTTATAACTTTGTTAGGGTTCTTACTGAAAATGCGCTTCCCAAGCGGCGTAAGGACAGTCATTCTTTTAAACAACAACCTAATGAATCATGGCAGGGAAGAAGATTAATTTGACAGAGCAGCTGAAGAAGTACTTCGGGTTCGACACATTCAAAGGAAACCAGGAAGCGATTATCGAAAACCTCCTGGCAGGCAACGATACCTTCGTGCTGATGCCGACCGGTGGAGGGAAGTCTTTGTGCTACCAGTTGCCTTCGTTGCTGATGGAGGGCACGGCTATCGTAATTTCGCCGCTGATTGCTTTGATGAAAAATCAGGTTGACGCAATGCGCAACTACAGCGAGGAAGACGGTGTGGCCCATTTTATCAACTCGTCGTTGAACAAGAGTGCGGTAGATCAGGTCAAGTCCGATATTCTGAGCGGAAGGACGAAGTTGCTTTATGTGGCTCCCGAATCATTGACGAAGGACGAAAATGTGGAATTCCTGAAAACGGTCAAAATATCTTTCTATGCCGTGGACGAGGCTCACTGTATTTCGGAATGGGGACATGATTTCCGTCCTGAATACAGACGAATCCGGCCCATTATCAATGAAATAGGAAAAGCACCGCTCATTGCTCTGACGGCTACTGCAACTCCCAAGGTGCAGCACGATATCCAGAAAAATCTGGGGATGGTCGATGCACAGATATTCAAATCGTCGTTCAACCGGCCTAACTTGTATTACGAGGTACGCCCCAAGACGTCGAATGTGGACAAGGACATCATTAAGTTCATCAAGAATAATCCTGAGAAGTCGGGTATCATCTATTGTCTTAGCAGAAAAAAGGTGGAGGAACTTGCCGAGATTCTGCAGGCCAACGGAATCAATGCCCGTCCCTATCATGCAGGTATGGACTCGGCTACCCGTACGCAGAATCAGGATGATTTCCTGATGGAAAAAATTGAGGTGATTGTAGCGACCATTGCTTTTGGCATGGGGATTGACAAACCCGATGTGCGTTATGTGATTCATTACGACATTCCCAAGAGCCTGGAAGGCTATTATCAGGAGACCGGCCGTGCCGGCAGAGATGGCGGAGAAGGACAGTGCATTACATTCTATACCAATAAAGACTTGCAGAAACTTGAAAAGTTTATGCAGGGCAAACCTGTGGCTGAACAGGAAATAGGCAAACAGCTGTTGCTAGAGACGGCTGCGTATGCCGAATCGTCCGTGTGTCGCCGAAAGACGCTGTTGCATTATTTTGGCGAAGAGTATACGGAGGATAATTGTGGTAATTGTGACAATTGTTTAAATCCCAAAAAACAAGTGGAAGCTCAAGAATTATTGTGTACCGTGATAGAAGCTATTCTGGCGGTAAAAGAAAATTTTAAGGCGGACTATATTATAGATATAATACAAGGCAAGGAAACTTCTGAAATACAGGCTCACCTGCATGACGATCTGGAAGTGTTCGGATCGGGTATGGGCGAGGAAGACAAAACGTGGAATGCCGTTATCCGGCAGGCTTTGATTGCCGGTTATTTGAGTAAGGATGTAGAAAATTACGGTTTGTTGAAGGTGACAGAGGAAGGACGGAAATTCCTGAAACATCCCAAGTCGTTTAAAATTGTGGAGGATAACGATTTTGACGAGGTGGAGGAAGAAGCACCGATGCGTGGCGGAGGTGCTTGTGCGGTAGACCCGGCTTTGTATTCCATGTTGAAGGATCTGCGCAAGAAACTGTCCAAGCAGCTGGAAGTGCCGCCTTACGTTATTTTTCAAGATCCTTCACTCGAAGCGATGGCTACCATTTATCCTGTTACGTTGGAAGAGTTACAGAATATTCCAGGAGTAGGTGCTGGCAAGGCAAAACGCTATGGTGAGGAATTCTGCAAACTTATCAAACGGCATTGCGAGGAAAACGAGATAGAACGTCCGGAAGACTTGCGTGTGCGTACCGTGGCCAACAAATCGAAGATGAAGGTGGCCATTATTCAGGCCATTGACCGTAAGGTTGCTTTAGATGATATTGCCGTGTCGAAGGGTATTGAGTTTGAAGAACTGCTGGATGAGATAGAGGCCATTGTTTATTCCGGAACAAAGTTGAACATAGATTACTTCCTGGAAGATATCATGGACGAAGACCATATGCTGGATATTTACGACTATTTCAAGGAGTCGACCACCGATGACATTGATGAGGCATTGGAAGAACTGGGTGATGATTTTACCGAGGAAGAGGTACGTCTGGTGCGTATCAAGTTTATTTCGGAAATGGCAAATTAATAGTATTGTCTTTCTTTTATGCATAAAAGGCTGTAACAAATGGTGAACAACCGTCTGTCGCAGCCTTTTTCTTGTTTCTTTATGGAAATAAGCGAGAAAAATTGTATATTTGCACGCAATAAAATTAAAGCACATAAGCCCTATGTCATTTATTGCTGATAAAATTGTAATGGATGGATTGACTTACGATGACGTACTGTTAATCCCCGCTTATTCTGAAGTACTGCCCAAAACTGTCGAACTGTCGACAAAGTTCTCAAAAAACATCGAGTTGAAAATTCCTTTTGTTACGGCTGCCATGGATACGGTAACCGAGGCAAAAATGGCCATTGCCATTGCGCGTGAAGGTGGCATCGGTGTGATTCATAAAAATATGTCCATTGAAGAACAGGCCCGTCAGGTTGCCATCGTTAAGCGTGCCGAAAACGGTATGATTTATGATCCGGTTACCATAAAGAGGGGTTCTACAGTTGGTGCAGCCCTCGACTTGATGGCCGAATATAAAATTGGCGGCATTCCGGTAGTGGATGACGAAAAGCATTTGGTGGGTATTGTTACCAACCGTGACTTGCGTTTTGAAAGCAACCTCAACAAGCGCATTGATGAGGTGATGACAAAGGAAAACATTGTTACCACCAACCAGACTACAGACCTGGAAGCGGCTGCCAAGATTTTGCAAGAGCATAAGATTGAAAAACTTCCGGTAGTGGATAAGGACAACAAACTGGTTGGCTTGATTACATATAAGGATATTACGAAAGCCAAAGACAAACCCATGGCTTGCAAGGATGCATTGGGCCGTTTGCGTGTTGCTGCCGGTGTAGGAGTCACGACCGATACATTGCTGCGCATGAAGGCATTGGTTGATGCTGGTGCCGATGCCATTGTTATTGATACGGCCCATGGCCATTCCAAGTATGTGATAGAAAAGTTGAAGGAAGCCAAACAGCAATTCCCCAATATAGATATCGTTGTAGGAAACATAGCGACCGGAGAAGCCGCCAAGGCTTTGGTTGAGGCTGGTGCCGATGCTGTGAAAGTTGGTATTGGCCCGGGTTCCATCTGCACAACCCGTGTGGTTGCCGGTGTGGGTGTTCCTCAGCTTTCGGCTGTGTATGAGGTGGCAAAAGCCCTGCAGGGAACAGGTATTCCTGTTATCGCCGATGGCGGTTTGCGCTATTCGGGTGATGTGGTCAAGGCTTTGGCTGCCGGTGGCTATTGCGTGATGATCGGTTCGTTGGTTGCCGGTACGGAAGAGTCGCCAGGTGATACGATTATCTTCAACGGACGAAAGTTCAAGTCATACCGCGGTATGGGTTCTTTGGAAGCAATGGAGAACGGCTCGAAAGACCGTTATTTCCAAAGCAGTACGACCGACGTTAAGAAGCTGGTACCGGAAGGTATTGCAGCACGTGTTCCTTACAAGGGTACGTTGTATGAAGTAATCTATCAGTTGGTAGGCGGTTTGCGTGCAGGTATGGGGTATTGCGGTGCCGCTAATATTGAAAAACTGCACGATGCCAAGTTTACGCGTATTACCAATGCTGGTGTGTTGGAAAGCCATCCGCATGATGTGGCCATTACGAGTGAGGCGCCTAACTATAGCCGTCCTGAATAAACGCGAAATGTTTTTTAATTGATAGATGAAAGACCATATAGGGAAGGGGGGTACCTTATTCTTGTATGGTCTTTCTGTCGTTTTATGGGTCGTTTGTCGCCCTGTTTCTGTTTGCGAATTATGTTGAAAGTCTGCTTAGGATTGTTTTTGCTGTCTATCCCTTTGGGAGCAGTAGCGCAGCAAGATGCAACAGTGATGTGTATTGATGGGAAACCGGTGTCGGTTTCGGAGTTCCAATTGGCATACGATTGGGCAACAAAAAACGAAACGCATGGGCGGCGGAAAGCCTTGAAGGATTTTGTCGGGCAATATGTCGATTGCCGGCTTAAAGTTGCTGCGGCCGAGGCTGCCGGACTGGATACAACAGCTGAGTTCTGTTATAATATGGATAGTCTTCGGCGGAAATTGTCTTCCGTTTATCTGGGGGGCAGGCAGTTGGAAGATTCTGTGGCGCGTTCGTTGTATGGTAAGCTAAGGCAACGACAGGAAAAACGGATATTGGTAAGTCATATCTTCAAAAAGCTGCCTCAGAATGTGACCAGAATTTCGTTGCAGCGTACCGAACAGCTGATGGACTCCATTTATGGGGTTCTGAAAAAGCAGGGTGCTTCGTTTCAGTCGTGTGTAGACCGTTTTTCGGATGAGAAAGTTCCTTTTTGGGTAAGCCGCCTGCAAACGACTGCCGAATTTGAGTCGGTAGTCTGGGATTTGCCGGCGGGAGAGATTTCGGCACCATTTTATACTCCTTTGGGCATTCACATTGTGAAAGTGCTGGAGAGGCAGGACGTGGCACCTTTGGCTGAAGCCGAAGGACAACTTGTTCAACGCGATTATTATAGGGCTGATTTGAGGCGTTCGATGGCTCAATTGGTGGACCGTATGAAAAAGGAATACCAGTTTAAAGCCGATGAGGCGGCCGTTCGTGAACTGTTGCTGCGGGGACATTCCTCAAAAACACTGTTTACCCTTGCCGGGAAAAGTTATGATGGTGAAGACTTTGCCCGTTTTGCAATGGCATATCCTGGTGGAACAAAGAAACAGTTTGAGGCATTTGTGCAGAAAACGGTACTCGATTGCGGATATGCGAAATTGAGACGGGAAAACCCAGCATTCAAGATAAGAATGCTGGCTTATCGGGATACTCTTTTGTGCCGTGCCATTCGCAGCCGTGAAATCGAGTCGAGAGGAGGAACGGACGAGACTGGTCTGAAGAATTATTTTGAGGCTCATCGGTCGGACTATATGTGGAAAAATCCCCGTTACAAGGGTGTTGTGTTGCATTGTGTGAACAAGCAGGTAGGCAAGCGGGTGCGCAAGTTTTTGAAACGAATACCCGAGGACGAATGGCAGGATGCCCTTAGGTTGAGTGTGAATGCTGGTGCCGAAAAACAGGTACAGGTTGACTATGGAATATTTTCCTTAGGCGATAATGCGTTTGTGGATGAAAAAATCTTTCATAGCGGAAAGGCTGTGCCGGATACTTCGTTTCCATATGTGGTGCTGCTTGGTGAAAAAATAAAGGGGCCGGTCGACTACCGTGAGGTACGCCAGGCGCTTACGACCGATTATCAGCACTATTTGGAGACATGCTGGGTGTCTGAATTGAGGGCTAAAAGTAAGGTTGAAATAAACCAAGAGGTTTTAAAAACAGTTAATAATCACTGATGCAACCGATTAAAGCGCTATCTTCGTACGTCAAAATGAATAAATATCAACCGGTGATGCGAATAACCTGTCTGGGGCTTTTGATAATCTTTCTCTGCATGTCGTGTAAGGAAGAACACGACCATAAGGGGCGGACTCCTTTGGTTGAACTGGATGGAAACTTCCTTTACGTGGAAGACGTACAGTCGGTGCTTCCTGTAGGCTTGTCGGGCGAAGACAGCTTGGCGTTTGTACAGCGTTACATACGTACGTGGGTAGAGGAAACCCTTTTGTTTGAAAAGGCCCAAAGCAATATTCCCGATGACGACGAACTTAACAGACAGGTCGCAAGTTTTCGCAAGTCGCTGATTATGCACACCTACCAGCAGGCTTTGATACACCAGAAGTTTTCAGAGGAAATATCGGAAGAAGAACTGCAGGACTATTTTCAGAAGAACCAGGCTTTGTTCAAAGTGGAACGTCCGTTTATGAAAGGATTGTTTATCAAAGTGCCGCTGACAGCTCCTAAACTGGCCAATGTGCGCCGCTGGTATCAGCAGGAAAACAGGGAGGCTGTAGAGAAACTGGAGAAATACAGCTTTCAGCATGCAGTGAAGTATGAATATTTTTACGACCGCTGGAAGCCCGTTGCCGAAGTTCTCGACCTGATTCCACTGAAAGAAGAAGGTGTGGAAGAGTATCTGGACAAACAACGGCATATAGAATTGAAAGATACGGCTTACTATTATTTTCTGAATGTAAGCGAATTTTCGCCTGTTGGCTCACAAGAACCTTACGATCTTGCCCACAAGCGTGTGAAAGACATGTTACTCAATGTAAAGCAAGTGGAGTATATGCAGCAAGTCAAGGACGATTTGTACCGGCGTGCCGAAGAAAAAGAGAAAATCAAATATTATTTAGAATAAGATTCCAAGATGAAAATGTGTATGAACTTTAAGCCTGTGATGTTAATTGTCCTGATGTTGGTGGGCGGCTTTTCGGCCTACGGACAGGACAATATCATTGATGAAGTGGTTTGGGTAGTCGGAAATGAGGCTATATTGAAATCGGAAGTGGAGGAGGCGCGTATGAGTGCCCTGTATGAAGGCCGCAAGTTTGATGGCGATCCGTATTGTGTGATACCCGAAGAGATTGCCGTGCAGAAATTGTTTTTACACCAGGCCGAACTGGACAGTATCGAAGTTTCGGAGAATGAGGTGATTCAGCGCGTGGACTATATGACCAACATGTATATTGCCAACATCGGTTCGCGCGAGAAGATGGAAGAATACTTCAACAAGACTTCCAGCCAGATTCGGGAGACTTTGCGGGAAAATGCGCGTGAAGGCTTGCGGGTACAGAAAATGCAGCAGGAACTGGTAAAAGATGTCAAGGTAACCCCTGCCGAAGTGCGCCGCTACTTCAAAGACCTGCCCATGGACAGCATTCCCTATATCCCTACACAGGTGGAGGTTCAAATCATAACCCAGCAGCCCAAAGTTCCTGAAGAAGAAATAGAAGATGTGAAGCGCAGGCTGCGTGAATATACCGACCGTATTACGTCGGGTGAAACAAGTTTCTCGATTCTGGCGCGTATGTATTCGGAAGACCGGGGTTCGGCCATCAGTGGCGGTGAATTGCCTTTCTATGGCCGCGGACAGCTTGACCCTGCTTTTGCCAACGTGGCATTCAATCTGCAAGACCCCAATAAAGTGTCGAAGATTGTAGAGTCGGAATTCGGCTTTCACATCATACAGCTGATGGAAAAGCGCGGCGACCGCATCAAGGTGCGTCACATCCTGCTGAAACCGCACATCCCCGAAGCAGCCTTGGCTGCTGCCAATGCCCGTCTGGACTCCATTGCCGACGACATCCGCAACGATAAGTTTACGTTCGATGAGGCCGCTTCGGTATTGTCGCACGATAAGGATACGCGTAACAACCACGGTTTGTTGCCCAACCCTAACGACAATACATCCAAGTTTGAAATGCAGGAGCTGCCTGCCGAAATTGCCAAAGTGGTAGACAACATGAAAGTGGGTGAGATATCCGATGCCTTTACCATGATTTCGCAAAAGACCGGTAAGGAAGTCTGCGTCATCGTGAAATTGAAAAGCCGTATCAACGGTCACAAGGCTACCATCTCCGACGACTATCAGAACCTGAAAAACATCGTGCTTGACAAACGCCGTTCGGAAGTGCTCGACAAGTGGATACGCGAGAAACAGAAACGTACCTACGTGCGCATTAAAGACAGCTGGAAAACCAACTGCGCTTTCAAGTATCCGGGATGGATTAAGGAATAACTCCGTGCTTATTTGTGCGGGTAACAATACCGTTTTTTATGCAAAGGAAAACTACGAGAACATACCTCTTGGGCAGGCATAGATACCTCTTGGCGGGTGTTCTATGCCTGCTTGGCATCTGTCTGCTCAGTGCGCAGGACAAGAAACCGGGAACGCCGGAAAAGAAAAGGACACGCGTTGACCTGCTGTTTGCCGAAGAGGCACAATCCGACCAGCAGGCCCGGCCCAATGTGCAGGTGCTGGTAGGCTCGGTTAAGTTGAGGCACGACAGCATGTACATGTTTTGTGACAGTGCCTTGATTTTTGAAAAGACCAATTCGGTGGAAGCCTTCGGAAACGTGCGTATGGAGCAAGGCGACACCCTGTTTATTTATGGTGACTATCTGTACTATGACGGCATGGCCCAGCTGGCCATGTTGCGCGAGCATGTGCGTCTGATTAACCGGACTACGGAACTGACGACGGACAGCCTGAATTATGACCGCATCTACAACCTGGGCTATTACTTTGACGGCGGAACGCTGACCGACGAGGAGAATGTGCTGACTTCCATTTGGGGAGAGTATAGCCCGGCCACCAAACTGGCTGTGTTCAACCACGACGTGGAACTGGTGAATCCGCAATTTGTGCTTACCTCGGATACGTTGAAGTACAGCACCTTTACCAAAGTAGCTACCATTTTGGGGCCTTCGGACATTGTGAGCAAGGAAAACCACATCTATTCCGAGCGCGGCATTTACGATACCCAGACCGACCAGGCCGAGCTGCTGGAGCGTTCCGTGCTGACCAACGGCGGGCGGAAACTTACGGGTGACAGCCTGTTTTACGACCGGCGCCGGGGCTACGGTGAGGCCTTCGACAATGTGCAGATGAACGACACCGTGAACCGCAACATGCTTACGGGCGACTATTGTTTTTATAACGAGCTTACCCAAAACGCCCTTGCCACCCGGCGGGCGGTTGCCATCGACTATTCGCAGGGAGACAGCCTCTTTATGCACGGCGATACCCTCCGGCTGATTACTTTCCACCTGAACACCGATTCGGTATACCGCGAGATGCGTGCCTATCACAAAGTACGTGCTTACCGAACCGACGTGCAAGCTGTGTGCGACTCGTTGGTTTACAATTCCAAAGACTCGTGCCTTACCATGTATACCGACCCTATTCTGTGGCAAGGCGCACAGCAGCTGATTGGCGAGGAAATCAAGGTCTACATGAACGACAGTACCATAGACTGGGCACACATCATCAACCAGGCACTGGCCGTGGAGCAGAAAGACAGCATCCATTACAACCAGGTGTCGGGCAAGGAGATGATGGCCTACTTTGACAAAGGCGAAATGCGTCGGGTCGATGTGAACGGCAGCGTGCTGGTAGTGTTCTATCCGGTAGAGGAACGGGATTCTACGCTGATTGGTATGGACTATACCGAAGGAAGTTTCCTGCGCATGCTGATTAAAGACCGCCGCATGGAGCGCGGCTCGTTTATCGGGAAAGCTACGGGCACCATGTATCCGCTGGAACAGGCTCCGGCCGACAAGATGAAACTGCCTTCGTTTGTATGGTTCGACTACATCCGGCCGCGCAGCAAGGAAGACATTTTTGACTGGAGAGGCAAACATGCCGACCAGATTATGCAGAAGAGCGACCGCAAACCGGCGGCTTCGCCCAGAGACATGCACATTGAACGAACCAAGAGATAAGCGATATATTATGGGAATGTTTACTATGCGGAAGCCGCGTGGCTTCAACCACCCCTACATCTATGTGGATGAGCGGAAAGAGAAACTGGCCAAGATGGAAGAAAATGCCAAGCGCGAGTTGGGCATGTTGCCCCCGAAGGAGTTTTCGCCCGAAGACATCCGCGGGAAGTTTGTCGAAGGAACCACCCACCTGCGCCGCCGCAAGGAGAGCGGGCGCAGACCCGTGCACCTGGGCATTATCCTGGCGGCTATTGTGCTGCTTATTTATCTGTGGTATGCTATAACCAACGGAATTATATGAGCGATATCATTCATTTGCTGCCCGACTCGGTGGCCAATCAGATTGCGGCCGGCGAGGTGATACAGCGCCCGGCTTCCGTCATCAAGGAGCTGGTGGAGAACGCCATCGATGCCGAGGCGCAGGAAGTACATGTGCTGGTGACCGATGCCGGAAAGACCTGCATACAGGTGATTGACGACGGCAAAGGCATGTCGGAGACCGATGCCCGCCTGTCGTTCGAGCGGCATGCCACGTCCAAGATACGCGAGGCATCCGACTTGTTTGCCCTGCGCACCATGGGCTTCCGCGGGGAGGCGTTGGCCTCGATAGCCGCCGTGGCCGAGGTGGAACTGAAAACCCGCCAGGAAGGCGAGGAACTGGGTACCCGTCTGGTCATTGCCGGTTCAAAGGTCGAAAGCCAGGAAGCCGTGTCGTGCCCCAAGGGCAGTAACTTCTCGGTGAAGAACCTGTTTTTCAATGTGCCTGCCCGCCGCAAGTTTCTCAAGTCCAACTCTACGGAACTGAGCAACATCCTGGCCGAATTCGAGCGCATCGTGCTGGTGCATCCCGAGGTGGCTTTCTACCTGTACAGCAACGATAGCGAATTGTTCAACCTTTCCGCCATGCCTTTGCGCCAGCGCATCATGGCCGTGTTTGGCAAGAAGATGAACCAGCAGTTGCTTACGGTCGAGGTAGCCACCACCCTGATAAAGATTTCGGGTTATGTGGCCAAACCCGAAACCGCCCGCAAGAAAGGCTCGCACCAGTATTTCTTTGTCAACGGCCGCTACATGCGCCATCCCTATTTCCACAAGGCGGTGATGGACGCTTACGAGCATCTGGTGCCGGCCGGCGAGCAGGTGTCTTATTTCATCTACTTCGAGGTAGACCCTGCCAACATCGACGTGAACATCCATCCCACCAAGACCGAGATAAAGTTTGAGAACGAGCAGGCCATCTGGCAAATACTTGCCGCCGCCGTCAAGGAGTCGTTGGGAAAGTTCAGTGCCGTTCCGTCCATAGACTTCGACCAGGAAGACATGCCCGACATTCCGGCTTTGGGCGAAGCAACTTCCGTACAGCCTCCCCAGGTGCATTACAA
>Ga0192244_10589_pt1 | contig 13482 bp, 9 predicted proteins | sample Koala_Koa27_L3_FD_131234 | JGI IMG/M metagenome (GOLD analysis project Ga0192244, IMG submission 131234) | Enriched cells from koala feces incubated with labeled cellulose particles, San Francisco Zoo, California, United States - Koala_Koa2-7_L3 ... | reverse complement strand
TTGGTCTTTATGGTCTCATACCCCAATAGCTAACGCTTTTATTTTCTCACACAGGGAAGAAGCACGAAACACCATCCGGCATCTTCTTCCGTACACAAAAATAACACATTGCAACCAATCTGCCAACTTTCCGGATAAGTTAATAAATTCATTCCTCCAACTTCTCCCTGCTCCCGGTTCTGCTTCTTTCCCGCTCCTCTTTGCATACTCTATAGATCTTACTTCATTCCGAATAAGCAGAAGTCCATCACTCATTATATATATACGAATTTGGTACACTGTAGAGACGCACGGCGTGCGTCTCCGCATACCGAATGGGAATGCATATACAATGCAGGAGACTTTTTTGTTGGACGTGCATCACGGAGATGTACGCCCTTTATTGGACCTGCACCGCGGAGACGCACCCTTCTGGGTTGGACCTGCACCGCGGAGACGCACGCCGTGCGTCTCTACAGGACATCCCTTTCTCTGTAGACAAAGTAAGAGAGATCTATGGGGTGGGGATAGGCTTATAAATAAATAGTATACCGCATCCCTGCAAGAAAACGGAGTATAATATAGATACAAATAATTATGAACTTCTACTTATCATTTTCAACACGAAATCCTCTGTTTTTATTATCTTTACAGCCACAAGAAAGTTGTATCATGAAACACTCCATTGCCCATTTGCCCAAACGCAAACAAGACGACCTGCACTATCTCATCCGCAAGATGCTCGAACGTATCCCGCAAACGCAGATGATCATTCTCTACGGTAGCTACGCCACAGGTAAATATGTGGAATACGACGAACGTGTGGAGTTTGGTATCCGTACCTCTTATATGAGCGATTACGACCTGCTGGTGGTAACACAAGGAGCCAGAGACAAAGAAGTAGGACAGAAATTAGACAATATCGAAGAGATCTACTACAAAGATCCCGATTTGCAGACTCCTGTACAGTTTATCAATGAAGATATAAAAGCACTGAACAAATCCCTCTCCGAAGGACGGTATTTCTATACCCAGATCAAAAAAGAGGGAATCCTTCTGTACGACAACAAAAAATGTAAGTTGGCACGCCGCAGGAAACTCAATTATGAAGAGATCAAACAGCAAGCGGAAAAATATTTTGAAGAAAAGTGGGAACACGCTAATGATTTTCTCCGCAGTGCAAGATACGATTATAAAGATGAGAAATATAAATTGGAGGCTTTTCACCTTCACCAAACCTGTGAAAATCTTTTCTATGCTGTAAGGTTAGTCTATACCTTACAGAACAACAAGCAGCACAACCTTAGTAAATTGTTGGCATCGGTCAGAAAATATTCTCCTGAATTTGAAGAAATATTTCCCAGGCAGACCAAAGAACAAAAGAACCTGTTCAATCTGTTGAAAGCGGCTTATGTAGAAGCACGCTACAACCCTCAGTTTATCGTCACCAAAGAAGATATAGAAATACTGATGGTAAAGGTAGAAACGCTTTTCTCCCTGGTGCAAAGAATTTGCCGGCAACGCATAGAGGAATATATGCAAATGGCCGGATAGAAGGATAAAATGGGTCAGACAAAAAGAAGATAGTACATCCTCTCAGCAAATAGGAGAAACAGAAGATAACCTGAAAAAAGAATGAATAAATAGGGTTGGGTAAATAATTCAAATCCATACAACCAGTAGATATGACAGCACATATATTCTCACATGCCCTATTGATTGGTACTACTGATCTCAAACTCAGTAACTATACAATACGAGAACTATATGGAGATTTATTTCCCATGAAAATTACTTTATCTTCATACAGCCTTATATACAGGAATATAATCAGATCTATAATTATTAGATATTGAATTCATTACACCTGATTCTGGATATAAATAATAAAAAGATTGAGTATATAGGTAAAGCAATTATTTATGACTATGAAGAACTTTCAGGCAAACCTCTGCATTTTGAAGTAGTAGGAGTTGCCTGTGTTTGGATAGATACATACTTTGATCATTCTGAATAAAAACCGGAAAGTCTGACAGATTTATCTATGAGACTTTCTGAGAATCTCCGATCCTTTTATTTTTTAAAGATTTAGATTCAATAAAAAATGATAGAATAGATTTCAAGCATTTAAATAGTAATATAACTTCATTTACTAAAAAACAAAGTTTTAAAAGGTAGTCTTTAATGAATTGGTACATTCATCATCACCTTTCCTTCAATTACATCATTGGTATTTTTATATTCTATTTCCAATAAATATTTAAAAATAAACATAACTTCATCTACATAGGTATTACCTGTATTATACATACTAACTACACGTGAAGCCCAAATATAAGCTATAATATAATCACTATTTTCATTTTCAGCAATAATCTTTTGGGTGTTAGTTTTTATTATATTCATAGCTAACAGTAGGCTATCTTTATTATTAATATAAGTTGTTGTTTTAACCTGCATGATACCTAGGGAATGCTCTTTTTTAGTTATAAAAAAACGTATATATTCAATCCATCTAATAATCCTTGGACGATTATAATCTTCATAGATCATTATAGAGTATGTAAGTGCTTCATATAAATCATTGTGAAAATACTTATTTATTAAACTTCCATATTTATTACTGAAAACAGTATATCTTGATCTAATATAGCGGTACTTTCTATTTATTGTTTTCTCATCAGACAATTTAATGTTATTAAAAACCCCATATAAAAACAATAAAACAAGAATCCAAAATTGGTTTAATAGATCTTTAGGTTCAGGCAAAATCATTTCAACTTTTTCGATTACATGATATACCCACATGGAAAGTCCTATTGAAATTATCCAATAAAAGCCCTGTCTTACCCAATTAGTCAATTGTACTTTATTTGTAACAATCACATAACCTAATCTTATACCCCAATAATATACTGTAATCAAATAAAGATTAATTATATATTTTTCACCATTAACACTTTGCAGTATTGCGCCTATCAATATTATATAGACTACAGGTGAAAGCACTCTAAATAAAAAATTGAATGCAGGTGTTTCATCTTTTTTCATCTGCACACCCATTGTAATATAACCCATGGAAATAGTTTTGTCACCAATCCAGTTCACAATAAAATAGAGGATAAAAGAAAACAAAATTTGTACTAATGCAATGCCTATTGTATACATATCAAATAATTTGTCTATAAAAAATGATTAATACAGATTATTATAATTTATCTATCTCTTGATTAATACAATTGAATTCTCAATTAACCTGTTAGCAAACCAACAAATAGTATGAAATAAAAACTAAAGCGGAGAAAATCATTCAACTTTCTCCGCTTTAGTACCCAGACCCGGGGTCGAACCGGGATGGAAGTGAATCCACTGGTGTTTGAGACCAGCGCGTCTACCGATTCCGCCATCTGGGCATTGCGGATGCAAATATACGTCTTTTTTCCATATCCGCAAGAGCAATGGGTCGAAAAATAAATACGACATCCCTAATTCTCTCTGACACAAAAAGTTCCGCAACAAGGAGCCGCTGGTATTTGATAGCCGATCGTATGCGGTACCCATAGTTTGTATCCGGAGTATGCGACAAACAGGAAATACGGAAAAAGCATCAGACACAAACGAAGTACTTCTCTTTTACAACCAACCCTCTCAAAGGAATAAAAATGTTGAAAACAATCATTAAACCTCTGGGCAATTATAGATATATTTATTACATTAGCGAAAACTTTAATTACTATACGCATGGTGACAGACAATGATAGTTATTGTGTGATCATGGGCGGTGGGATCGGTAGCCGGTTCTGGCCCTTTAGTCGCAAATCTCTCCCTAAACAATTCCTCGATTTCTTTGGTACAGGCCGTTCGCTGTTGCAACAGACCTACGACCGATTCAGTAAAGTGATACCCAAAGAGCATATACTGATCGTAACCAATGACATGTATGCCGATCTGGTACGTGAACAACTTCCGGAGCTGGCAGACAGTCAGATCCTGCTGGAACCTACCCGCCGCAATACGGCGCCCTGTATTGCCTGGGCCGCGTACCACATACGGGCACTGAATCCGCAGGCGAATATCGTAGTGGCTCCGTCGGATCACCTGATCCTGAAAGAAGAAGAATTTCTGGAAGTGATCTCGCGCGGACTGGAGTTCGTAAAAGATTCGGGCAAGTTGCTTACGCTGGGCATCACTCCCAATCGTCCGGAAACGGGATATGGATATATCCAGATCGACGGGGAAGAAGAGGAGGAGAACTTCTACAAAGTGAAAACCTTTACGGAAAAGCCGGAACTGGAACTGGCTAAGGTATTTCTGGAGAGCGGAGAGTTTTACTGGAACTCCGGACTGTTTCTCTGGAATGTGAATACGATCCTCAGGGCGGTAGAGACGCTGCTGCCTGAGGTGGCAGACAAACTGGCTCCGGGACGGGATGTATACGGCACGCCGGAAGAGAAAACATTTATCGATGTCAACTTCCCCACCTGCCCCAATGTATCCATAGACATTGGTATCATGGAGAAGGCAGACAATGTATATGTGACACTGGGCGATTTCGGATGGTCTGACCTGGGTACCTGGGGCTCACTCTACGACCTATCCGTCCAGGACGAAAAAGGCAATGTGACCCTGCAATGCCAATCGCTGATGTATGATACCAGAGAAAATATCGTGGTGCTGCCTTCGGGCAAACTGGCAGTGATAGACGGCCTGGAGGGGTATCTAATCGCGGAGTCGAACAATGTATTGCTTATCTGCAAAAAAGACAAAGAACATGCCATCCGCAAATATGTGAATGATGCCCAGATCAAAATGGGCGAAGAGTATATCTGATCTTCTTCGTGTGCCTCTCCGGGCATACGGAACGTTGATCTTCTACAGAGATCCTTTTTGTTCCGCTTCGGCCTATCTACCTGCCCGGAATAAAAGGGATCTTTTCTTTTTCCCTTCTCAGAGGTCTCCGGGAAGGGTGTTGTTCGCTACCCAGAGAACTCCGGAGAAGTAGTTGCTTATGTGCGGAGTTTACACTATCTTACGTCAGATTCTTATTGGTGGAGACCCGGGTCTCCCACGGGTGGACACCCGGATGTCCAGAGGGTGGAGACCCGGGTCTCCATCGGCACAAGTCCGGAGATCTGCCGGGAGAAGCCCTCAGTGGTCCGGACAGAGAAGGGAAGTACGATTCACATAACCTGTAAACTTTAATCTATATGAGTATCAATTATGTAATGCGGAAGAAAGTAGACAAGAGCGGCGAAGAGGAAAAAACGCTTTACTACGCGGCACCCTACGCGCTGCAAAAGAGTGGCGTGAACGAGCAGCAGATCGGCAATTACCTGCAAGAGCGCAGCTCGCTCACGGCAGGGGATGTATTGTCTACACTGGAACAACTACCCGCGGCCATTGCGCATTTCCTGAAAGACGGGCGCACGGTGACCATCCGCGGACTGGGCACTTTCTACCCTGCCGTCAGCAGCGAGGGTGTGGAAGATCCGAAAAAATGTACGCCTGACCAGGTGGTTCTGAAACGGATCTGTTTCCGGACAGATAAGAAATTCCTTACTAAAATGGCAAATGCCCGTTTCGAGCAGATCAGTGAGCCGGGACCCAGAGAGAGGAAAAAGAAAACCACTCTGTAAAGAAGGAACCTCTGAAACAGTATATGTAATTGGCTGATCAGTTAGGATACTATCCTACTTAAAAGAGATCGTTTCACGCATCTTCCGGAAAGATAGTATACAGAAAAGACCGGGATGATCCTCACTACTTTCCGGCGTTCTTCTTTACTTTAGCTGAAAGAAATAAGTGGTGAGTCCTTAGCCAGATTACTGATTAAAAGTGCGGTAAGCACGTCTGATTCTCGCCCGGGGCAACTGCGGTGAAGCCATAGTGACAGCGAAGGCGAAACACACGCTGCCCTGGGCCTGGGTGAAGCGCTGCACAAGGATAAGGAACGGAGTGCCGCAGGTACGAGCGTGAAAAAGCAGGGTAGAGACATTGGGGTCGTGCTTACCGCGCTTTTTTCTCTACCTGACTGGATGATACCGATCCGGAATTGTCTACGTCCATCCGCGATTCACGACTTTTTTATCTGAGCTCCGGCCTGATCTCTTTCAACTAAAATGATGAAGAATTCTTTTCGATCCGGAGTAGTTTCATAAAACCTGAAGCGGATCTTCCCGAACCGGTACTGAACCCCATACAGAAAAGCTGTCCGAACCCCGGACAGCTTTTCTGTATGATAGCTAAAGAAGAAGGAAACCACACGTCTACGCCTCCAGCCGATCGCGAATGGCCTGCGCGATCGAGGCGAACTCTCCGGAAGAGAGGTTGAGTTTAGGGTTGGAGAAAAGCATGTCTTTCTCGGTTTGTATAGGGATCAGGTGAATATGCGCGTGAGGCACTTCCAGTCCGATGACAGCAACGCCTATACGTTTGCACGGAATCACAGCTTCGATGGCACGGGCCACATGACCGGCAAAAATGTGCATCTCTCCCAGATCGGCATCTTCCAGATCGAAGATATAGTCTACTTCCTGTCGGGGAACTACCAGCGTATGCCCTTTGGTGAGCGGATGAATATCGAGGAAGGCGTAGAACTTTTCGTTTTCGGCGATCTTGTAAGAAGGGATCTCCCCTGCGATGATCTTACTGAAAATGGTTGCCATAGAAATCTGAATATCGGGATGAAACAAAAAGGTTGTCTGAAACAAAAAAGGTTGAAGACCAATATATATGTGTCATCAACCTTTTGTATATTATACGGAAATACCCACTACTTCGAGAGTTATGTTACCCTGGGGCACCTGGATCTCTGCGACATCACCCACCTTCTTACCAAGCAGGCCACGGGCAATCGGGGTATTGACTGATATTTTTCCCTCCTTGAGATTGGCTTCGCTTTCGGAAACGATAGTATAGACCATCTTCATTCCGTTTTTAACATTCTTCAACTCGACCTTATTCAGGATCTGAACCGATTCGGTCTGCAACTTGGACTCGTCGATGATCTTGGCATCGGCAATGATCGACTTGAGTTTGTTGATCTTCATTTCCAGCATTCCCTGCGCCTCTTTGGCCGCATCGTACTCGGCATTCTCAGACAGGTCTCCCTTGTCTCTTGCTTCGGCAATCTGCCGCGAGATCTCCGGTCGCTGCACCGTCTCGAGCTCTCTAAGCTCGGCCATGAGCTTTTTGTAACCTTCTTCAGACATGTAAGCCATGATGTGTTTCCTCCTTATTAGTTCTAATTCGTTACTTATAATAGTCATATAAAACAAAAAAGAATTCCAACATGTGCCATGCTGGAACCCTCTTTCTATATATTCTCTGGCAAAGATAAGGTTTTAATTGTTACCATACAACCTCTAACCGGATACTTTGTAACATATTATACCTTTCTTTAACGATTGTACCGCTGCCTTACAATAGTTTACGGATGGCCTGATCGAGATCGTCTATATGGTCCGAACGATCGCTGAGCTCGTTGGCCCGGTTGATCAGGAAGCAGGTAGGCAGATCCTGTATGTTATAAAGTGCCAGGTTGGTCGAGTAGATGCCGTTGCCATCGCGCACGGTGATCCAGGGAAGATTGCCGGCAGTGGTCTTCCAGAAATGCTCATCGGCATCCAGTGCCACCTGATAGATCTCAAAACCGCGACTGGCATACTTATCGTACAGATCGCGCAACATGAAATTGTGCGCCACCGATACGTTGCTCTGATAGACGGTAAAGTCGAGCAATACGACCTTGCCTTTAAGGTCGCTGAGTTTGCATACATTTCCCCGGAGATCGCGCAGGCTGATGTCGATCACACCGGTCTCGGCAACCAGTTCTTCATCCACTTCCACCACCCGTTCCTGTGGCGGACGCGTGTTCTTCATGCCTTTGATCACTACGTTGTAGAGATTCTTCGAACGGAGGGCATGCGGATAGAAGTTGTTGAGGCTGGTGGCTACAGCGGCAAAACACTTGATATCTTCTTTGCTGTTGAGCGGATCGAAGATCAGGAAGTTATTTACCTTCTGGAACAACGCGAAATAGGCTGCCGCCGTATTGGGGGCGGCAAAGATATAGTTGCGTTTCACATCGTCTTTATAGGTATTCATCAGTGTAGCTAAGCTGTCTTCAAACACGTCATTGGTGAGGTGGCGGCCCTGCGCGGCGGCCACCAGGTTGTTGATGTCCTGTTGCAGGCGAGCCTGTTTCAGGGTAAGCTCTTTGATACGCTCACTGTTGGGCGAACCCTCTACCTGATAATCTATGGCAAACCCTTCGTAGGGTGCACGGATGGTAACGGTTTCGGTTGAATCCACCGAAAAATTGATCACTTTATTGTCTACACGCAGACGGAAAAACTCGGGCGACTCCGGACGTTTGCCGTCAAAGCTGAACGTGCCGCTGCCCCGGAGCCTGACAGAGTCGAGGGCAACCACGCCATCGATCTGCGAAGCTTCGAAATAGAGCATTTTCCCTTCGGCACCGGAGACCTCTCCTCTGACATGGAATTTTTTATCGGACTGGCAGGCTCCCAGAACAACGGTAGCCAATGCCATGAACAGGATCTTTTTCATCATATCGTATGTCATTTTGAATTGCAAATATACTTCTTTTTCGGATTCAGTCAAAGCATTTCGGCCCCTTCTTGCCTGGAAAAAGACGAAAAAAGGGCGTAACACTCAACTTTTTACCTCATAGTCATAAATTTAATATTTATATTTATGTATCTTTGTGCGAATTTTGAAAGAAAAATAGATAAAACAATTTTTATGATCAACCCCATTGTTAAGACAATCGAGCTGGGAGATGGCAGAACCATCACGCTCGAAACGGGAAAGCTGGCAAAACAGGCCGATGGCTCTGTCATGCTCCGCATGGGCAACACCATGATGCTTGCCACTGTTTGTGCCGCGAAAGATGCAGTTCCCGGAACCGATTTTATGCCCTTACAGGTAGAGTACAAAGAGAAATTCGCGTCGTTCGGACGTTTTCCGGGAGGTTTCACCCGCAGAGAGGGCCGGGCTTCCGATTACGAGATCCTGACCTGCCGTCTGGTAGACCGCGCGCTGCGTCCTCTGCTCCCTGACAACTATCACGCAGAAGTTTTTGTAAACATCATACTTTATTCCGCAGACGGAGTGGATATGCCGGACGCGCTGGCCGGATTGGCGGCATCGGCGGCTCTGGCGGTATCAGATATACCTTTCAACGGACCAATTTCCGAAGTACGCGTAGGCCGTGTAAACGGAAAATACATCATCAACCCGACTTTCGACCAGCTGGAACAGGCGGATATGGACATCATGGTAGGGGCCACCTACGACAACATCATGATGGTGGAAGGCGAGATGAGTGAAGTATCGGAAGCCGAACTGCTGGAAGCCATGAAGGTGGCTCACGAAGCGATCAAAGTACATTGCAAAGTGCAGATGGAACTGACCGAAGCGGTAGGTAAGACGGTGAAACGCGAATATGACCACGAAGTGAACGACGAAGACCTGCGCAAGCGCGTACACAAGGCTTGCTACGATAAGGTATATGCAGTGGCCAGTTCGGGCAACGCGAACAAACACGAGCGTCACGACGCTTTCACGGCCATACGTGACGAGTTCAAAGCTCAGTTCTCAGAAGAGGAACTGGAAGAAAAAGGCAAGCTGATCGACCGCTACTACCATGATGTGGAGAAAGATGCCATGCGTCGCAGCATCCTCGATGAGGGCAAACGTTTGGACGGACGCAAGACCAACGAGATCCGCCCGATCTGGGCAGAAGTGGATTACCTGCCGGGACCTCACGGTTCGGCTGTATTTACCCGCGGTGAGACGCAGTCACTGACTTCGGTAACCCTGGGAACCAAGGTAGATGAGAAGATCATCGACGATGTATTGGTACACGGTAAAGAGCGTTTCCTGCTTCACTACAACTTCCCTCCTTTCTCTACCGGTGAGGCACGTCCGCAACGTGGAGTAGGCCGTCGGGAAGTGGGACACGGCAACCTGGCCCACCGCGCGCTGAAACGCATGATCCCGGAAGACTATCCGTATGTGATCCGTGTGGTATCGGATATTCTGGAATCCAACGGTTCTTCTTCTATGGCTACCGTATGTGCCGGTACACTGGCGCTGATGGATGCCGGTGTGAAGATCAAGAAACCGGTATCGGGTATCGCTATGGGTCTGATCAAGAACGCGGGTGAAGACAAATACGCGGTGTTGTCTGACATTCTGGGAGATGAAGACCACCTGGGAGATATGGACTTCAAAGTGACCGGGACAGAGAACGGCATCACAGCTACACAGATGGATATTAAGGTAGACGGATTGTCATTCGAGATCTTAGAAAAGGCACTGAATCAGGCAAGAGAAGGACGTATGCACATCTTAGGAAAGATCACTGAAACACTGGCCGAGCCACGCGCGGATCTCAAAGAACATGCTCCGCGCATCGAGACCATGATCATCCCGAAAGAATTTATCGGAGCCGTGATCGGCCCGGGCGGAAAGATCATCCAGGGTATGCAGGAAGAGACAGGCGCGGTGATCACGATCGAAGAGATCAACGGGGTAGGACGCATCGAAATTGCCGGAACCAACAAGAAGGCGATCGACAGCGCTACACGCATGATCAAAGCCATCGTGGCTGTACCGGAGATCGGCGAAGTATACAAAGGAAAAGTATGTTCGGTGATGCCTTATGGCGCGTTTGTGGAATTCCTGCCCGGAAAAGACGGATTGCTCCATATCTCGGAAATCGACTGGAAACGTCTGGAAACGGTAGAACAGGCCGGTATCAAGGAGGGCGATGAGATCGAAGTGAAACTGATCGATATTGATCCGAAAACAGGCAAGTTCAAACTTTCACGCAAAGTATTGATCCCACGTCCGGAAAGAAACTGATCGGATACAGGGAAACAGGATTTATATCGCGCCCCGGTTGCCAGCAGGTAACCGGGGCGTTTTTTATGAACGATAGAACAGGAAGATGGAACATATAAATATACTGCTGGTAGCACACACTTGTAGAGACGCACGGCGTGCGTCTCCGCGATGTACGCCCAACAAACACAGGTGGGTAATGGATAGAATATTTATAGGATCTACATTCCATCAGACAGAATAACGGATATATAGATACATAAACGAGCTCTCTGTTTTACAGACCTTATATACCCTGAAAACATAGATGCAGAGACACATCCGTGAGCGATATCCATATTGGTCATATACCGCGGAGGTTGTCCCAAAAGTCCGGATTGAACAAATTTACCCTTGCTAGACTATGCTGTAGCGAGGGTGAACGTTCCATTTAGGGACTTTTGAGACAACTCCTACCAAGTGGTTGATAAAGCTGGGAGAGTTGCTTACAGTAGGGTTATTTGTATTTCCAGCCGGAAACTGACATACACCTCCTCTTCTGTATATTCTCCTCCAGAGGATACGTTCTGATTTTTTATTTATTCAGCAAATCGAACTACCGGGAATAAAAAAAGAATCGGAAAGTACCCCCATACTTTCCGATTCGAAACAGTCAAAAATCGACCTTAATCAATTTATTAACTTAACACCTTGCAAATATATGAGAAAAATCTCTTTGCTCCCCCTTTTTTAGCAAAAAGTTTATATCTGAGCCAGATTATTCTCTATAAGGGAATGTAGCAGAACTTCCTGTGAGCAGGGAGGTTACCCCTCCTGAACCCTCTCTCCGGTCAGGAAAAAGCAAAAATACAGCAAAAGAGACCCCCACCACAGACACAGCAAGAGTGGCCGGAAGGATACTCAAATATATTCCATCAGGGGCAGGTCTCCTTTCAGCACTGCCAGGGCATTGGTAGCCAAAGCGTTCATCTCATTCTCACCGGGATAGACACAAACAGGTGCCAGAAACCCGACACGCTCCTTCAGCCGCTGTACAATGTATGACGAGTGTGCCATCCCCCCCTGTAAGCAGGATCGCGTCTACCTGACCGCACACAACCGTGGAAGCCGCGCCGATGCTACGTGCTATCTGATAGATCATAGCTTCCAGGACCAGCTCTACCTGCGGGTCTCCCTGTCGCATCCGTTCGATCAGATCAGGGACGGAGGTAGATCTCAGGTGAGCAAACAACCCTCCCCGGCCGGCCAGCATCTTCCGGAGCTCTTCGCGGGTGTAGCGTCCGCTGAAACACAGATCTACCAGCTGACCCGCGGGAAGCGTACCCGAACGTTCGGGAGAAAAAGGACCTTCTCCATCCAGGGCATTATTGACCTCTACGATGCTTCCGTTCCGATGGACACCTACCGAAATCCCTCCGCCCAGGTGGCACACGATCAGATGTAACTTTTCATAAGGCACCCCTATGTCCCGGGCATATTGCCGGGCAGTTGCTTTGTGGTTGAGGGCATGGAAAACAGAGAGCCGGGACAACACAGGCAATCCGGAAATACGAGCCACATCATCCAGCTCGTCTACCACCACCGGGTCCGCGATGAGTGCCACTCCGCCAGACAACGAAACGATCTCATCGGCCAGCAGGCATCCCAGGTTGCTGGCATGCTGCCGGTGAGGTGACCTGACCTCATGTTTCATGCGTTCATTGACTATATACACCCCACCCGGCACGGGCCTCAGCAACCCTCCCCTGCCGATGACCGCGTCGAACCGAAGGGGAATCTGACGGTCAGAAAGTTCACGGAGGATAACTTCTCTGCGAAAATCAAGCTGATCGGTAATAGCCGGGAGGCCGGAAAGCTGTTCGGGTTCGTGACGGATATTCACGGTGAATACCACTCTCTGATCGCTGTATACAGCGATCCTGGTAGAAGTAGATCCGGGGTTAATGACCAATATATCCATATGTATCGCGTTCAAGGGTGGACCAAGCAGGCCATGGCCAGACTGTAATACTTGGAAAGGCCGGAATCGCTGCGCGAAGGCAATACTACCGGACAACTGGGTCCCTACAAGATACCCGCCATCTCGGCACGGGCAAAGAGAGATACCGATTTGTAGAAAGCATTGGCAGACTCTATATTGGGAAAGATGAGCACATCGGCTTTCCCATTGATAGGTGAGACGATCCCTTTGATATCTCCACTTACGGCTTCGCAGGAGGTGCGTACATCCAGCGGACCATCTATGATCACGTCGCCAAACTCACCGCCCTCGGCCAGCTCCACGATATTCACATAATCCAGTGAGTAAGGGAATTTGGCACTTACCTTTTCCGTACAGTGGATCAGGGCAATACGTGGCCGACGGATACCAAACTCACGACAGGTATGGATGGCATACCAGATCATTTCGATGCGCTGTTGCAACGTAGGACGGGGTATGACCGCGGCATCTGAAAAGAACAGCAGTTTTTCATACGTAGGGATCTCCATCACCGCCAGATGGGTGAGGATCTTCCCTCTGGGCAACAAACCGTTCTCATGGTCTAAGATGGCATGCAGGAGATTGTCTGTATTGATGATGCCTTTCATCAGAATGTCTGCCTGTCCCGCTTTCACTATGCCGACAGCCTG